>Ga0129306_1000032_pt1 | contig 222357 bp, 202 predicted proteins | sample P827metagenome_FD_94438 | JGI IMG/M metagenome (GOLD analysis project Ga0129306, IMG submission 94438) | Capybara group fecal microbial communities from Wisconsin, USA - P827 metagenome | ecosystem: Host-associated > Mammals > Digestive system > Large intestine > Fecal | place: USA: Wisconsin...
TCATCATCTACTATAAGAATGTGGCGCCTAAGGCCACTGGTTTCCCTGTAACTATGCATACCCCTGTCTCCTTCTCCTTTTTTTATATACCCCAAGGAAATATTATCATATTAAGAAAAAAATTTCAAAATTATACCAGAAGTATAATGACAAATAAAATGATATGTGTTATTCTGTGAAATGGTTTTAGAAAAAAAAGAGGGCAGGCGTGCCCTGGAAAGGAAAGAAACATGTTCGCATATACAACCACAAAACTTAATATTAGTCGTCTCGACAGTATTATGTGTGTATTGCCTGAATCCACAGGGATTGGTAATGGGAATATGCGTGCATTTAAGATGAGCGGAGACTCTTGTATTGTGGGAAAGCGTAGGCCTGGTTGGCAGTAAGAAGCTTTTCTATATTAATACATTTGATATTATTTACCGCTTATCTTGTGTACAAGGTAAGCGGTTTTCTTATGCACTTTAGTTGCGTAGATCAGCACTTATTTGGAAAGGAGGTCGAGACGGTGCTTGAAATTAAGGGAAACGTTAATACAGCAATATGCTACACCAATATAATCGAGGATGTAGCTATAGAACAGATTCGTCGCATGTGTGACTATGAATTTACTGCTGGTAGCAGGATCAGAATAATGCCCGACGTTCATGCGGGAAAGGGTTGCACAATCGGCACAACAATGACCGTCATCGATAAAGCAGTTCCAAATATAGTGGGAGTGGATATTGGATGCGGTATGTATACGGTGGAAATGGGAAAGGCAGATATTGATTTCGAAAGATTCGATGAGGCCTGTCATACGATTCCATCGGGAATGCATGTATGGGATGGACGTAAGGAAAGATTTGATCTGAGTGAGCTTAGATGCAATCGAGTACTTAAGGATTCCAGATACATAGAGAGAAGCCTTGGTACACTTGGCGGGGGAAACCATTTTATTGAGATTGATCAAGCGGCTGATGGAACAAAGTACCTCGTTATTCATTCGGGAAGTCGTAATCTTGGAAAGCAGGTTTGTGAGTATTATCAGAAGCTTGCAGTAGAGATTCACTCTGGAAAGGATGAATACTATGCCAAGAGAGATGCTCTGATCGCTGAATATAAGGCGGCGGGCAGAAGATCTGAGATTGAGGCGGCTCTCAAGGAGATTGAATGGGAGAATAGAGAATGTTTAATTCCAGATGATCTTTGTTATCTATATGGCACATACTTTGAGGATTATCTTCATGATGTAGAGATTTGCCAGAGATTTGCAAGACGAAACAGAGAGAAGATGGCTGAGCTTATCTTTGAAATGACTGGAATCACACCTGGTGAGGCATTTCATACCATTCATAACTATATTGATACAGATGAAATGATACTGAGAAAGGGTTCCATTGCTGCACATAAGGGCGAGAAGGTCCTGATCCCTATAAATATGAGGGATGGCAGCGTTCTAGCGGTAGGAAAGGGAAACCCTGAGTGGAATTTCTCAGCACCACATGGGGCTGGAAGAATCATGTCACGTACAGTGGCAAAGAATACTCTATCTATGGATGAGTATCACGAAATGATGAAGGGAGTATACACTACTTCTATTAATGAGAACACATTGGATGAGGCGCCTATGGCATATAAGTCTCTTGGTGACATCATAGATGTTATAAAAGAGTCAGTAGATGTCATAGAGGTACTAAAGCCTGTTTATAACTTCAAGGCTTCTGAGTAGTGCAAACATCTAGCAGGATTGACTGTCGGATGCTTGTTCTCCACAGGGGGCCTAGATCGGAGGACAAGAATGAACATGATACCTATGATTGATACTATTGGTACTGGCAGAAACATTGCCATCCTACGTAAAAGAGCAGGTCTCTCTGTAGCAGATCTGCAGGATGTTTTTGGATTTGCAACTCCACAGGCTATATACAAATGGCAGCGTGGAATGACACTTCCTACTATAGATAATCTGGTTGTTTTAGCTGAGGTTTTCGGCGTAACCATGGATGAAATCATTGTGGTTGCTCGTGAAAATGAGCGTATGACAGCTTAATTTAAATAAAGTGCAGTGGGGTCAGTCCCCTCTTGCACCGATAGGTGCAAGGGGGTCTGACCCCACTGCACTTTTTTTTATGCAAATGCTGTGGTATCATTTAGGGGATTTTTGGTTAAGGAGTAGTAACAAAATGAGTGAAAAGATGTGGAAGCCTGTAGAGATACAGGATGATAGATTACGATTTGATGCCTTTAAGAATGGGGAGGTTCTCTTTGGTAAGAAGGGACATCTTCCTGCTATGGGTTGGAACAGCTGGAATGCATTTGGAAGCGGAAATAATGAGACTCTTACCAAGGCTATGGTGGATAAGATGATCGAGCTTGGGCTGGATAAGCTGGGCTATACATATGTAGTGCTTGATGATGGATGCTATGGTTCAAAGAGAGTTGACGGACATCTTACCAGTGACGCAGAAAAGTTCCCTGGCGGCTTTATGGCTATGTCTGATTACATTCATGATAAAGGCCTTAAGTTTGGTATGTATAATGATGTAGGAGACAGACTTTGTTCTGGTCTTGAGGTTGGAACTGTTGGATATGAAGATATTGATTGCCAAGATTATGTAAACTGGAAGATAGACTATATTAAAGTCGACAATTGTTATAACGTTTATGATAATGCTACATTTTCCTGTCCAAGGAATGCGAAGTTTACATTTGCACCTGATATAAAAGGCATTAGATTAATAAAGGTTTCTGATGATGGAACAACTGATAAAAGTAAAGAAATGGTATTCGACGCACTACTTGATGGAGTGATCACTGGAAGCCGTGCTTTTGTTGAGGGTGAGTATGTAACTGGTATTGGTACCTTTGATGGAACAAGTCCTGATGCTTCCCCTGTAGATGAACTAAGCAGTGAACTTCACTTTAAGATTAAAGCTTCAGAAGATGGAGAGTATGATCTTTTTATTAATGCAAGATGTGGGGCTAAGGAAGGCTCTGGAAGCTGGCTGCAGGTTGCAGTGGAGCAGGTAGATGACTTAGTAGTAAATTACTACTATGATGATATGTTTGGTGAACCAGGTGATACAGAGTCATTTGTTCCTATTAGAATAAACCTTAAGAAGGGCGAGAATACTCTGCGATTAATGAATCATCGTCGTCAGGAGAATACACTTACCTCTTATGCAAGGATTCAGGAAAGCTTTAGTAAAATAGCTCCTGATAAGGACATTCTCTTTTCAATATGTGAATGGGGTAAGACTCAGCCACAGAACTGGGGATACAAGGTAGGTGATTCCTGGAGAATTCTAAATGATATAACATTTCAGGTTGGATCAGATGGAGATCCTGGAACAGTATCCTGGGAAGGGGCTTACACTGTAAGTGTTACAGCTCAGTATAATAAAGCTGTAATTATGGATGAGTTTGCAGGTCTAGAAAAGGGCTGGAATGATCCTGATATGCTGGTCATTGGAATGAATGGCATGACCGATGTGATGAATAAGACTCATATGACTATGTGGTGTATGCTTAATTCTCCACTTATGTTGGGAATGGATCTTAGAAATGTAGAAAAAGATGACGACATATATAAGGTTATTACGAATGAAGATGTAATAGCTTTGAATCAGGATAGTCTTGGTGTTCAGGCAAAGAGAATCTTTACATCAAAGGGTGTGAAGCCTGATACAACTTATCTTCGTGATAATGATAGAGTGGATGTTCTTGCAAAACCTCTTTCGGATGGCGGTGTTGCTCTGTCGTTTATAAATGTTAGCATGGGCTTTAGAGAAGACAGGATATCCATCAGTCCTGAGCTTATAAAGCTTTATCTTGGAAAGAAGATGGTGAATGCTGATGCCTTTGTAAATGCAGATAAATACTCTGTCAAGAATCTATGGACAAAGGAAGAAACAGTAATTAGTGCTGCAGAGATAGCAGAGAAGGGATTCTCTGTATCTGGACTTGCAGCTAATGATAATCTGACAATTCGAATAACTCCAATGTAAAAACAACAGGGATGCTAGTGCATCCCTGTTGTTTTAATCTCGTCCGCCTTCACGCATGGTGAAGTCTTTATCTTCCTCAATCATCTTCAGCATGATCTCAGCAAAACGTGGATCAAACTGTGTTCCACTTCCGTTAATTAATTCTTCTTTGATATGGTCCTGAGAGATGATGCTTCGGTAGCTTCGGTTACTGGACATAGCATCATAAGAATCGGCTACTGCAATGATACGTGCCTCTTCTGGAATCTCTTCACCAGCCAGTCCATCTGGGTATCCCGTTCCATCGTATCTTTCGTGATGCCATCTTGCACCTATAGAAAGCTTAGGCATCTCATTTATGTTCTTCAGAATCTGAGAACCAATAACTGGGTGTTTCTTTATCTCTTTAAATTCTTCTTCTGTCAGTTTATCAGGCTTATTAATGATGGTATCAGGAACACCTATCTTTCCAACATCGTGGAGCAGTCCCATAATATAGATATCGCTCTGTTCCTTCAGGTTATAGCCATATCGCCTAGCAATCTCTTTCGCATATTCAGCAACACGGCTGGAATGACCATTTGTATAGGTATCCTTTGCATCGATAGCACCTGCAAGTGAACTAACGACATTAAGGAACAGCTGTTCGTTTTCTTTAGTTTTCTTTTCAACCTCATCTGAAAGTCTCTTCTGAAGTCGAAGCAGTTCAGCAATCTGCTTTACACGAAGAGTCAGAATCTCAGGGATAAATGGCTTCTTAATGAAGTCTTTTGCACCAAGCTTCAGGGCTCTTTTTTCTGTGTCTGTATCATTTTCTGAGGTGAGAAATACAACTGGAATATCAGCAATTTCAGTTTCTTCCGCACGAAGCAGGCTGAGTGTTTCAAAACCGTCCATTCCTGGCATATTTACATCAAGAAGAATGAGATCAGGACGATGATCCTTTAGGAATGTCATAAGTTCTTCGCCAGAAGTAAGCTTTGTTACTTCAATATCATTTTTTGTCAGAATTCTTTCGGCAAGCTTAAGGTTCATCTCATCATCATCTACAATAGTAACCCAGAGCTTATCTCCACCACCTGTAAATAATTGTTCGGATTCCATAAACTCTGTCTCGTATCTGATGTCGAGAACATTTCCCTGTTTATCACGCCAGGTTCTGATTATATTTCCTACTACCTGTTCAACTGCCTCTGCCTTGATATCAGTAAGGACAATGAAGTACATATTCTTTCTGACCTGCATCAAGAGATCGCTTCGTCTAAGAATATTTGTTATATGCTCACCGAAAAGCTCATAGTATTCAGATATATCTTTAGAAGATGTATTCTCTTCATTATATTCGGCTCCAGGGAATAAAGTGATAAGGAGCTTGCAGGCGTTTCTGTGATAGCGCATAGCGTAGCGCATGACAAATCTATAAACACTGACAAAGGATGATTTATCCAGCTTAAGCGCACTTCTTGCATCATTTCGTTCAGCCATGATCTTGGTGAGAGTATCAAGATCCATGATTACAGTTTCATCATCGTCCTCGTGAGCGTTTTCTGTATAGATAGCATAACCATGCTTTTCAGAGTTCTTTACCTGATAGAGAGCTTTATCAGCTTTTTTAAGCGCATCATCATAATCAGAACAGCCCTGAGTTATGAACAGCGCACCTATGGATGCTCCAAGAGGAATATCCATATCTTCTCCAAGTATACGTCTGGCATCCTGCAGGAAGTCAGAATTTATATTTTCTGTAAGGATGTGAAGATCATTTTCGCTGGATATGGCAAAGGAATAGGCAGTGAATTCATCGCCACCGATTCGGCCGATTATATCATCAGTACCAAGATGCTTCTTAAGCTGGGAGGAAAAAGCGATAAGTATTTCGTCGCCAGCAGCATGGCCGTAGATATCATTTACCAGTTTGAAGGAATCAAGATCAATCATCAAAAGCACTCCAGGTTTTCTGGAGGATATCATCTCTATCTTGTCAGTTGTGGCCACCTTATTTAATAGACCTGTCAGCTGATCAATTATAGCTTCTTCATGGAAATGGTTTATCAGCTTCTGACGGTTTAGAATATTCTCGATACGTTTTATAAGAATATCCGCCTTGAATGGCTTATGGATATAGTCTGAAACACCCATCTCAAAGCCTCGAGCTTCTGATTCATTTGTCTCATCAGAAGTGAGAAAGACTACAGGAATCTCTTCCAGGCCTCTTTCTTTTTCCAGAACTCGTATCTTCGTAAGGGTTTCGAAACCATCCATTTCCGGCATCATGATATCAAGAAGTATAAGATCAGGGATTTCACTCTTTAGATAGTCAAGCAGTTCAAAACCTGACCCCAGCGGAGTAACAGATATCTCGTGCTTTGTAAGAATATTAGTGGCAATTTTAAGGTTGATTGAATCATCATCAACTAATACGATATGACTTTTCATGCCTTGGTTCCTTTCTGGTAGAAACTTCATGTTCTATTGTATCAAAAACTGTAGCGATTATAAACTTGAAATGATGTTTTTTTGCACTTATACTGTAGCTGGAGGGGTGTTACATATGATTAGTAGTAAAAAGAATCTTGCGATTATTTTGATATGCACATTTGTGCTCATGGCACTTATGGTTATCTTTACGTCGCGTGTTATCTTCAGGACTGCTTTTACATCTGTTGAGGAACTGGGGAAAGATAAGGCAACAGCTGTTACAGCAGATCTTGAGAACTATCTTGAGACCGCTGAAAGTGTTCTCTGGCTTGCCGCAGACACCGTAGATCATATGGTGGAAGAAGGTGCGACAAACGACGAGATAGTCGAGTATATTACAAGAGAGTCATCAAACACTGAAGAACAGTTTGATGAAAGCTATACAGGTATATACGGCTACATCAGAGGTGAATATATAGATGGTGTTGGCTGGGTCCCTCCAGAAGATTATGATCCTACCACAAGAAACTGGTATAAGACTACCATCTCAGGACAGGGAGATGTAATCATTATCTCTCCTTACGTTGATGCTCAGACCGGAAATGTTATCATTTCAGTTGGAAGAGCACTTTCTGATAATGAAAACGCATTGGCGCTTGATCTCACACTTAATGGTGTTCAGGAAATAGTTGAAGATATCCAGATAAATGGATACGGCTATGGTTATATCCTTAACAATGATGGAATGGTAATAGCCCATCATGATAAATCCGAAAATGGAAAATATTATAATGAAATCCCTGAGCAGAAGGAGGTATTCCAGAAAGCGACAGAGCTTGGAAAGGGAAGCTTTACTACGACTATAGATGGGGATAAATGTACTGTGTTTGTGGACACAGTTATGGATCAGTGGTATCTGGTTATCGTTACAAAGAATTCGGAACTGTATCAGGCTCCTATGTCCCTTCTGATCGTCAGTATCATTATTACCCTTATAGTATTTATCCTGACGACCACATTTTATATGCTGGGTTATAGAAGTGAAAGAAAGTCATATCTTAAACTCGAAGAAGCAAAAGAAAATGAGCGTAAGAAGGACTATGAGGCGAAGGTGCTTAAGCTTGAAAAGTCTGCTGCGGACAGTGCAAATAAAGCAAAGAGTGATTTCCTGGCAGATATGAGTCATGAGATCAGAACGCCTATCAATGCAATCCTAGGCATGAATGAGATGATACTTCATAGATCACAGGAAGAGGAAACCCTTGATTATGCTGCAAATATTAAGAGTGCAGGTAATACGCTTCTTTCTATCATAAACACAATCCTGGATTTTTCAAAAATTGAAGATGGTAAGATGAGTCTTGTGCCGGTAGAGTTTGAACTTTCCGCCATGATAAATGGACTTGTCCATTCCATAAACGAAAGAGCAAAGGCCAAGAATCTTGAACTGAGACTTGATATAGATGAGTCTATCCCATCGGTGCTGATGGGGGATGACGTAAGGATCAGTCAGGTTATAATGAATATACTTACGAATGCTGTTAAGTATACTGAAAAGGGCTATGTACTTTTTAAGATCAGGAATCTTGGTACATCGAAGGGCTTTTGTCGTCTGCTGGTATCTGTTAAGGATACAGGTATTGGAATCAAGCAGGAAGATATAGATAAACTATCCATATCCTTTGAACGTGTAGATGAGAAGAAAAATCGTCATATTGAAGGTACAGGACTTGGGATCTCCATTGTTACAAAGCTTCTTGAGATGATGGGCAGTTCTCTTAAGATTAAGAGTGAATATGGTGTTGGTTCAGAATTTTACTTTGAGCTTCCGATAGAGGTTGTTGATGACACTCCTATTGGTAAGTATGATATTACTACTAAGTCATCAAATAATGCTGCTGCAAGCGACGTGCTTGTCAGTGTATCAGATGCTCGTATCCTGATAACCGATGATAATGAGATAAATCGTAAAGTTGCATCCAATCTGATGAAGCTTTTTGGAATTAATCCTGATATATGTCAGTCGGGCCAGGAAACTATCGAACTTATGAGGGAGAATAAGTATGAAATGTTATTCCTCGATCATATGATGCCTGAGATGGATGGTATAGAGACATTAAAGATTCTTCGAGAAGAGTCATTGGTTGATAATACAGTAGTTATTGCTTTAACAGCAAATGCTGTAGTAGGTGCTCGTGAACAGTATATAAGTGCAGGCTTTGATGATTATCTGTCGAAACCGGTGCAGCTATCCCAGATGGAAAAGCTGCTGGTAAAGTATCTGCCTTCTGATGAAATCACCCCTGTTGGTTCTGAATCAGAGGAGGTCCCTGCTGATTTCGTTGGCCTGAGTAACCTGGAAGGCTTAAAGAAACTGGGACTTAATACTGAAGATGGACTGGCGTATTGTGGTGATGATGAAGGATTTTACTTTGAGATAGTTTCTGATTATGCTGCGGCAGCCTCAGAAAAGATAGAGAATCTTTCTGTATTTCTTTCGGAAGAGAACATGAAGGATTATAAGGTTCTTGTTCATTCTGTAAAGAGTTCTTCTAAAACTATAGGATGCAGCAGTCTCTTTGAAAAGGCAAGAGAACTTGAGAAGGCAGCTGCAGATGAAGATATAGAGTATGTAAGGGCACATCATGAAGCTGTAATGGAAGAATATAAAAATCTGGCTGAAAAACTAAATGTCCTTCTTAATGATAAAGACGCTGGCTGAATGCCAGCGTTTTTTTTATGGATACATTTTTGAAACAATGAATGTTTATTATATGGACAAATAAACAAAAGGAAAGGTGAAGTGTATGCGATTAAGGAAACTTATAACTGTTCTACTTAGTTCAGTATTTATATTATCTCTTTCGGGGTGTGGTACAACGGAGAATAGTTCTGTAGCTACGGAAGATGAGACAACTAAGGTGACAACCGAAATGACAACTGTGGTGGTTGAAGAACCAACAGAAGAGAAAACAGAAGAAGATACAGAAGAGAAAATAGAAGAATCTACTGAGGAAAGCTCAACAAATGGTGTGCTGCCATATGATGGTGATGAACTGGTTAGTAAGTATGAAAGCTTTGAACTAACATCAAGCAGTCTTCATGATGGAGTATGGGATGATGTTATATCAAATACAGACGAGGGTTCTAATGTGTCTCCTCAGCTATCATGGGAACCAGTTGATGGGGCTACAGAATATGCAATTTATATGGTTGACATCAGCATGCATTATTTCCTGCACTGGAATTCATCAGGAGTAACTGAAACAACTCTTCCTGAGGGTTGGGCAACTACTTCTGAATATGTTGGTCCATATCCTCCAGAGGGTGGATCTCATACATATGATGTATATGTTATTGCCCTAAAGAATCCTATAGAAAGACTGAAGGGTGGTGTTAATACTTCAACACTTAATATTCAGGTTTTTATTGATTCAACAGATACTGATGCCGAAGGAAATACTGGAAATATAATATCTATCGGACATCTTTCAGGTGATTTTACAAATAAATAATTATTTTGGTTCTAGATTAACAGTTGCTACTCGTAATGTGTTACAATATGTAATGGTTACGAAGTAGCAACTTTTTTTGGAGGATTTATTATGACAGACGATAAGGATTTAATGTGGGAAGAGGTCAGTACTGAGCATATAGTACAGGATGAATGGATTGATTTTAGAAAGACAGCATATAGATTTCCAGATGGAAAGATATTTGAACCATTTTATACATATTCAAGACGCGATTATGTAGTAATAGTCGCATCAGATGAAGATGGAAAGTATTTATGTGTAAGACAGTTCCGCCAGGGAATAAAAGAGGTTACAACTGAGTTTCCTGCAGGTGGCATTGAAAGAGCAGATGGAAAGCAGTATGGTGACAGAGTGCCTACATCTTCTGAGGATGCACTTGCAGCTGCAAAAAGAGAACTTAGTGAAGAGACGGGATATGAATCAGATGAGTGGACACATCTTATTACCATTCCATCAAATGCAACTATAGCGGATAATCTGGCGCATATTTATCTTGCTAGAAATTGTAAGAAAATGTCAGGTCAGAATCTGGATGAGATGGAATTCCTCAATGTGGAAAAATATTCAGCTGATGAGATAGAGCAAATGATATCAGAGGGGAACTTTAAACAAGCGATGCATGTTATGGCGTGGCTTATGACACAGAGGGTATAGCTGCTTAAGTGACAAGGGGGCTAAAATGTCATTTGAAAGTTTTGTAATTAATATAACCTGGAAAAAGAATGATGATAAGAGAGATGCAGGTCTTTCAATTCCTGAAGATATTAGATATATAAGGGATAATACCTATGGGGAAGAGGGCGCATATAATCTGCTGGATATATGTTATCCCAAGGATAAAGAGGGTAAAAAACTGCCTGTTATCATTAATGTGCATGGTGGTGCTTACGTATATGGCAGTAAAGAAACATATCAGTTTTACGCAGCAGATCTTGCACACCGTGGGTTTGTAGTAATTAATTTCAACTATAGACTGGCTCCCAAGTATAAATTTCCTACACCGCTAAAGGATCTGTCTCAGGTTATTCAGTGGCTGGAGGGGAAGAAAGATAGATATCCGGTAGACTTAAGTAACGTATTTCTGATTGGGGATTCAGCTGGGGCTCAGCTTGTAAGCCAGTACGCTGCTATATATTCAAATGAAAAATACAGGAATCTGTTTCGTCTAAGAAAACCAGAAATCACCATAAAGGGTATTTCCCTGGCTTGCGGACTTTATGATCTAGAAGACCATTTGTCTGGTAAAAGAACGGGACTTATAAAGGATTATTTTTCGTCGAAACCTGAGAGCTTTGGAGAGAAATTAAAAGTGCTGGACTATATAACAAAGGATTATCCACCTTGTTTTATCTTTAGTTCAGGAGGTGATTTCCTGTTAAAGAATCTAGAACCTATGACTGAACTTTTAAAATCCCGAGATGTGGAGTGTGAAAGCAGAGTTTATGGTGATGAAACTACGGGACATGTATTCCATGTAAATATTAAGAGCGAGCTTGCCACACAGGCAAATAATGATCAATGTGAATTTCTAAAAAGACATGTTGGCTAAATAGATGAAGTGATACAGTATAGTGTGATCATTGATAAAGAGGCATAAAGTATGGATAGAGAAAAGAAGATTATACGTACCAGTATAATAGGCATAATAGCAAATATATTTCTGGCAAGCTTTAAGGCAGGGGTTGGACTCCTGTCTCATTCAGTAGCTATCGTTTTAGATGCGGTAAATAATCTAAGCGATGCTCTATCATCTATCATTACTATTGTAGGTACTAAGCTTGCTTCCAGAGCACCTGATAAGGATCATCCGTTAGGTCATGGAAGGTATGAGTATCTTACAGCTATGGTAATAGCAGTAATCGTTCTTTATGCCGGTGTTGCGGCTCTGATTGAATCTGTGAAGAAGATAATACATCCGCAGACTCCTGACTATTCAGCTGTTACTATAGTTATTGTTGTGGTAGCTATATTTGTAAAACTTCTTCTTGGTACATATGTTAAGAAGACTGGAGAAACGGTTAAGTCGGAGTCTCTTATAGCATCTGGTACAGACGCATTTTTCGATGCTATTATCTCAACTGCTACACTTATTGCGGCTATATTCTTTTTGCTTACTGGTATCAGTCTGGAAAGCTATCTTGGTGTTATCATTTCCGTTATTATTTTAAAAGCAGGCTACGATATTCTTATGGATACAATTAGCGAGCTGCTTGGAAAACGAATTGATTCAGAGTTGGCAAAGAAAGTAAAGTCAACTGTTGTGGATTCCTTTGAAGAGGTTACTGGTGTATATGATCTGGTAATTCATAACTATGGACCTGACAGGATGGTGGGATCACTTCACGCCGAGGTTCCTTCGTCTATGACTGTTAAAGAACTGGATAAGCTGGAGAGAAAGATTGGTGAAAAAGTTTTTGAAGAGACTGGAGTTATTATCACAGGAGTTTCGGTGTACGCCGTAAATACAGGTGATAAAGAGTCTGAAGATATTGAGAAAAAGGTAAGAGAAGTATGTGGCAAGTATAAGGAAATTTTGGAAGTCCACGGTTTCTTCTTTGATAAAGAGGAGAAGAATTATCGCTTCGATGTAATTATTGATTTTGATATTAAAGATAGAAAAAGTATTTATGATAAGGTAGTTTCTGAATTAAAGGAAATATATCCTCAGTATGAGATTAACGCGACTCTTGATGTAGATATGTCTGATTAAAGAAATATAAAACACCGGTGAGGGACTTATGAAGAAGATTTTGATCCTTGAAGATGAAGAAAATATAAGAGACGAGATTGTGATCCTGCTTAGTACATCGGGTTACGCTGCGGAAACATTGACCTCATTTGATACTGCGGTGAAAGATATATTAGATGCTGCTCCTGATATGGTGCTTCTAGATATTAATCTGCCAGTTAAGAATGGTAAGGATATCCTGCGTGAAGTAAGGCAGGTTTCTGATGTTCCGGTCATCATGGTGACCAGCAGTGATTCGGAGCGGGATGAGCTTATATCCATGGGCTATGGGGCGGACGACTATATTACAAAACCATATAATCCAACACTTTTGCTCCTTAGAATAGGCAATATATTTAAGCGTCTGGGTGGAAGTACAGATGTGGCAGAATATGGCAATGTAAAACTAGATTTCAGACGCAGCATGATCATTGGAAGTGATGGGACGGAGACGGTTCTTTCGAAGAATGAGATGCTGATAATGTCATTTCTTTATAACCATAAGGGTCAGATCGTTAGTCGTGATGACCTTATGACAGATCTTTGGAACAATAGTGAATATCTAAATGATAATGCACTTACAGTTAATATAAGCAGACTGCGAAGCAAACTGGCTGATGCAGGGGTGGCAAATGCTATCGAAACTCGAAAAGGACAAGGATACATCCTGGTATGACAGTAAAGAAGTATGTAAAAGACAAAATAATAGAGATAATAATTGCAGCAGTCGTAGGAGTGATAATCCTTTGGCTGCTGACTATATTTAAGGTTAACCTGGTTGCGATTACTCTTATTACAGGACTTTTTATCCTGTCCTGGATTTCTGTTTTTATTTATGATTATTACAGAAGAAAAGGTTTTTATAATCGGTTATCTGAGAGCGTGGATAAGTTGGATAAGGCATATCTTGTTCTTGAAACTATGGAAACTCCGGGATTCCTTGAAGGGGAGATCATCTCAGAAATTCTTTATGAGATTGATAAATCCATGGCAGAAAATGTGGCTCTCTATCAGAAGCAGAGTAAAGACTTTTCTGAATATATTGAGATGTGGCTCCATGAGGTGAAGCTGCCTTTATCTGCTATAAGTTTAAAGCTCCATAATCTTATGAATTTAGATATAGATAACACTGAGTATAAGAAACTTCTTGCTGAAACAAGAAGGATAGAGACTCTTGTTAATCAGGTACTTTACTATGTCAGATCAGGAAGTATTGAGAAGGATTATCATATCGCAAAGTCACGCGTTGCTGATATCATTCATGAGACAGCTATGACATATAGAGAAAATCTTCAGGATAATAATATAGATTTTATCATTGATGCAGGTGATACAGATATAAATGCAGTAGAAGTAAATACTGATCAGAAGTGGTTTATCTTTATTATGGGACAGCTTATTTCGAATAGCATTAAGTATAAGCGTGACGAGGTTCAGTCCTTTGTAAAGATAGTTGTTAATAGTGAAACCTTAGGTGAAGGAGAAAACGGTATAACCATATCTGTGGAGGATAATGGTATCGGAATTCCTGAAAAGGATCTAAGGAGAGTTTTTGAAAAGTCATTTACTGGTTTTAATGGTGAGGGTCGTACAAAGTCTACAGGTATGGGGCTCTACATTGTAAAGGAACTATGTAAAAAGCTTGGTCATGAGGTAACTATTGAGTCTAAGCAGAATGAATGGACCAGAGTTAATATCAGAATAACCAATGATTCATTCTATGATGTGATGTAATATTACAACATTGTAATATTAAGTAATGTTAGAAAAACGACATCCTCTTTCTTATGACGTATTATACGTACAGAACAAAGAAATATATACGAAAGAGGAAAGAGGAATTATGGAAGGAATACTTAAAATTGATTCAATCGAAAAATATTATGGAAGCAAGTCGTCTCTTACAAAGGCAATAGACGGAATAAGCTTCGAGGTTGATGAAGGCGAGTACGTTGCTATTATGGGAGCCAGTGGAAGTGGAAAGACAACACTTCTTAACTGTATTTCAACTATTGATAAAGTAACCTCTGGTCATATCTATGTGGCTGGAAAGGATATCACAAAGCTGAAGGGAAATGCTCTCAACAAATTTAGACGTGAGGAACTTGGCTTTGTATTCCAGGACTTCAATCTTCTTGATACCATGACAGCTTATGAGAATATTGCTCTGGCCCTTTCCATTCAGGGAATGGGTGTAGCAAAGATTGACAGTCGCATCAGAGATATTTCTGCAGCTCTTGGAATAGAAGAGGTTCTTAAGAAGTATCCTTATCAGATGAGTGGTGGTCAGAAGCAGAGAGTTGCAGCTGCCCGTGCTATCATCACTGAACCTAAGCTTGTGCTTGCTGATGAGCCAACAGGTGCTCTTGATTCTAAGTCAAGTAAGATGCTGCTTGAAAGTTTTAAGTATCTAAATGAGTCTATCCCAGCTACAATCCTCATGGTAACTCATGATGCATTTACTGCTTCATATGCAAAGCGTGTAATCTTTATTAAAGATGGAAAGATCTTTAATGAGATCATTCGTGGAGGAAAGAATAGAAAAGAATTCTTTAATGAGATCATAGATGTTATCTCACTGTTAGGAGGTGACGCTAGCGATGCTCTTTAAACTTGCACTTAAAAATATAAAAAAGAGTGTGAAGGATTATTCAATCTATTTCTTCACTCTTGTGATCGGCGTTATTATTTTCTATATTTTCAATGCATTAGATTCACAGACGGCGATGCTGAATGTGTCCGAGTCTACTAAACAAATACTGATCCTTATGAATACATTCCTAAATGGAGTCAGTGTGTTTGTAGCAATAGTGCTTGGTGCACTTATAATTTATGCCAGCAACTTTCTTATTAAAAGACGTAAGAAAGAATTTGGAGTTTATCTTACTCTTGGAATGAGTAAGCGTCGTATGTCTACAATTCTTCTTACTGAGACTGTTCTTGTAGGTGTTATATCTCTCGCTATCGGACTTATCCTTGGTGTGGTTTTGTCTCAGTTCATGAGTGTTGCAGTTGCTAATATGTTTGAAGCAGATATGAGCAAATTCACATTTGTCTTTTCTGCAAAAGCTGCTGTAAAAACTATCATTTTCTTCGGCATCATGTATGTTGTTGTAATGATCTTCAATACTATATCAGTTGGTAGATGTAAGCTTATTGATCTTCTTCATGGAGAGAAGAAGAATGAACAGCTTAAGGTTCGTAATCCAATACTTTGTTTTGTTATCTTTACTATATCCTGCGTGGTTCTTGGAAGAGCGTATTACCTTGTAACAGTAGGCTTTAATGTGGATCAGGCGTTTGAATCACGTGACCTTGTAAAGGTTATTATCATGGGTTCTGTATCAACATTTTTCATCTTCTGGTCTGTTTCAGGAAGCATCCTTACTATTGCGACCAAGATGAAAGGCGTTTATCTTAAGAAGCTCAACAGTTTTACACTTAGACAGTTTAGCAGTAAGGCAAATACTATGGTGATGTCTATGACAGTAATCTGCCTGATGCTATTCCTTACTATAGTCCTCCTGGGAAGTGCTATAAGTCTTACATATTCAATGAATTCATCCATAAAGAATACACTTACTAAGGATGTTCAGCTTCTTATGAGCTATGATGTAGAGGGAGTTGATCCAGAATCTGATATACTCTCTGATTTAAGTAACAAAGGTTTTGATACTGGTAAGTTCGAGAATATCGAAGACCTAAGTGTTTATGATTCTGAAGGTCTGACCATGGGAGATACCATGGGAGAATATATTCAGTCAGCTCTAAATTATTATACATTTGTTAATGAAGAGGAAGAAGAAGAGATAATCTCTCTTTCTGATTATAAAAAGCTTGCCAGGGTATTTGACCTTAAGGATATTACTCTTGAGGAAAATGAATATGCAGTTGTTGCTGATCTGTCTATCGTTATGGAAGCCCGCGGAAATGCAATGAAGGCGGGTAGCACTTTTACATATAGAGGCAGAGAACTTTCTCCTGCATTTGATGAATGTATTGATGGACCAATTCAGATGAATATAAATAAATGTAATTCAGGTGTTGTTGTTGTTCCAGATAGCCTTGTAGAAGGTGCAACTAAGTCTTGTGAACTGCTTTTTGCGGACTATGTATCATCATCAGATGAAGATAGAGATGAGACAGAAAAATATGTTGTAGACTTTATGAATGATACGTATCAGATTGAAGATTACACAAAGTGGTATATGTATTATTCAACAAAGGATATTTTTAAGGCTGGTTCTGTTGGTCTTGGTGCTATAGCTACATTTGTAAGCCTTTATGTGGGAATCATCTTCCTTATTGCCAGTGCAGCAGTTCTTTCACTTAAAGAGCTTTCAGAGTCTGCAGATAATATTGAGAGATTTTCAGTGCTTCGTCGAATTGGTACTGACGAAAAGATGATCAACAGAGCTCTCTTTAAACAGATTGGTATGTTCTTCTTTTTCCCAATGCTTCTGGCGGTGATCCATTCAGTCTTTGGACTTCGTGCTTCCAGCAAGATTTTAGAGGTGTTTATATCTGATGGTATGGGACTTGCAATCTTTGTTACAGCTCTGATCATAGTAGTGATTTATGGAGGCTACTTCCTGGTAACATACTTTACCAGTAAAAGAATAATCAAAGGTTGATCACATAACCTTCTTCCCTAAAAAGAACCACGTACATTTGTACGTGGCTCTTTTGTATTTATTATTAATTATTATATTTTTTAAACTTTAGTATTTTGATCTTTAAAATAGTGATCACTACTAAAAAGATTAGTGTATGAATAAAGATCATTGTTGATCCGGCCCCATCAAAGTAATCTGTATTTCCAACCATAGTAAGTCCATCCGTAACAGGTGGAAGCAGGTAGTTCAAAAATGTCAGAAATTTAAAAGAGTGGATCAGTGGAGTTTTGCATATGGTAATGATAATAATACAGAATACAGCGGTAAGGCGATATCTTCGTGTGAATACAATTCTCTGATGACACAAATCACCAACTGCAATACCACAGAGTCCATTTCCAAGTACTATTAATCCTCCCCAGATAACATCCGGTTTTTCCATAGGTCTCGTAAAGTTAGAACTATTTATTAAAGAACGGATTGCTGGGTAGGCTATAAGCATAGCTGCGAAGATAAGTATTACACTGATCAACACCATCTCTCTGGATATATAATAATTTAGAGATGAATTACTATGTAGCAGCAATATTTCTTCATGTACATCATTTTCTTTTTCCTGAATACTGTTAGCTATATAAGTGGCAAGTACAAAGAGAAATATTCCGGATATAAGAAAACTGCCACTGACCTGAACCGGTCTTATTGAATACATGATTCCCAGAAATGCTAGAAGGAGTACAGCAGGGATAACCAGAACTGCATTTTTAATTGTTTCTTTCATTCTAAGTTTATATAGGCTAAATATATTCTTCAATTCCCACAAGCTCCCATTCTTCGCTGTATAGTTTCATAACTGTAGCTTTTACTTCGTCTCTTTGAACAGTGAGCACATACTTGTTACCGTGCTCTGTCATCTCAGGCCAGCAATTGATTTTGCTATCCTTATTTACATAGATCTTGAATGTTGAATCGGCAACATCCTCTAGTTTCAGTGTCTCCAGCTTTCCTTTGTTTATGGTGTATATCTTATCGGACAGTTCATCCATTAATTTCTTTTCGTGACAGGACATAAATACGGTAATACCCTGTTTTTTAAGTTCGATCATCTTGTCTATAAATACGCGCTGTGAATCTGTGTCTTGACCAGAGAGTGGTTCGTCTAAAAGGACTATATCATGGGGAGCCAGAAGAGCCTGAATTACTCCGACCTTCTGAAGACTTCCCTTAGACATGTTTTTCATTTTGGTTTCAGTCATATCTTCCAGAAAGAACTCTTCGATCAGTTTGTTTACCTTGGAATGAGAAACTCCTTCCATATCTGCAACTGATTTCAGGTAATCGATCATCTTCACATCCAGCCCAGGAAACTTTTCAGGGACGTAAGAGAATCTGACCTTCTTATGATATATTAAACTACCATGATTGATCCCGGTGAACCCAGCCAGGATTTTTAGCATGGTACTTTTTCCACAACCATTGTGACCGGCAAATGTTATCGCTTCACCTTCGAAAAAATCATGTGAAACATCGTCGAAAATGGTATTTCCGCTATATGATTTTGTAACATGTTCAAATGTAACTAACTTTTCCATAATTTACCTCACTCGTCCTATATTACCACAAACCCTTTATCTTGGAAACAAACAGGGGTTCGATTATAATCCGAAGTGTGATACAATCGTTTCTATTGAATTAATTAAAAAGGATTAATAAAGTGGCTTTAAAAGGATATCTTGTAGAAAAATATAATAACATGCTGGGGGCATACACCTGCAATCATCTGGTGGAAGAAGCAAAGAATCTTGGAATCGACCTTAAGATCATCGGTGTGCATGATACGTATATCACTGATGGGAAGATTTATAATTCTGGTGAATTACTAGAAAAAAGAGACTTTCTGATCAACAGATATAAATGGGGCAAGACAGTTGAAGCTCTGAACAGTCTAGTGGCCAGAAGTTACAATAGCTTTGATGCCTTTGCTAAATATGTGAATAAATATAATCAGGTGAAGGAACTTCGAAGCGACGCCTTTCTTATTCCTAAAAATATTCTTGGAACTGCATCGCTTCCTTATGACGGTCTGACCAAGGAACTGGGATGTCCTATCGTCGCCAAAGGTCTTGAAAACTCTATGGGTGCGGAGATTGAACTGATTCAGACTTCTGAAGAGTATAAGTCACTAAGTACAAGGTACAGCAGCGAAAAAGAATGGCTTTACGAAGAATATATTAGTACAAGCTATGGCAGGGATTTGAGATTCTACAGCATTCGAGGTAATGCAGTTGCGGCCATGGTACGTAAGTCCCAAGGAGATTTCAGGGCAAATGTGGCATTAGGCGCGAGCGTCGAAGCCCACGAGATCACTCCTCAGATAAGTAAGATTGCGGCAGATATCTATGAGGAGACAGGCCTTGATTTTGTAGGAATAGATCTCCTGTTTGGGAATGCTGAAGAAGAGAAGAAAGAAGATAAGCTCTACTTCTGCGAGATAAATGTTATGCCAGGTATCGAAGGTATCGAAGAAGCGTCAGGCATTAATGTGGCAGAGAAAATTATCAGAACTATACAAGAGGATTTTGAGATTGAATAGAAAAGAAGCTGAGGATTTTATATATAAGTCCTACATGAAAGCTGAAAAGAATATAGATTATAGCAGTAAGGACTGTTATAAGAGACATCCTGAACTGACCCAGGGACTGATTCAGCAAAGGTCCTGTGCACCGGCTGTTCTTGTTACAGGAAGTAAGGGTAAAGGTTCTGTAGCGAGTATGATTTCCCAGATTCTCTCTGCAAAGATTAAGACTGGACTTATGACTAGTCCACATATCAGCAGCTTCTGTGAGAGATTTAAGGTAAATGGTATGGATATTTCTGACCATGATTTTGCTAAGCATGTATCAGCCCTGGAAAAAGAGATTGAGACAATCGAAGCAAAGATTCCAGAGAATGTATATATCAGCCCTATGGGGATTCAAACGCTTGTTGCTCTCGACTATTTTAAGACTCAGAATACGGAGGCAAATGTCTTCGAATGCGGCAAGGGTGCGAAGTACGACGACGTAAATAATATTGTTCATCAGTACTCTGTAATCAATAAAATCTTTCTTGAACATACACGTGAACTTGGAAGTACACTTGCTGAGATAGCAGAAGATAAAGCGTACGTCATCACAGAAAATCAAACAAGAGTTTATATAGCTGAGCAGGATTCTGAGGTGCGAACAGTTTTGATAAATCGTGCGGATTCTTTAGGTGTTCCAGTAAAGGAATATGGCAAGGATTTCTGGGCTGAGAATATTAGATTCAGTAAAACTGGCATGCTTTTCGATGTTGTTATTAATTCTAGCAAGTATACAGATATTCTGGTTCCTCTCATGGGTGAACATCAGGCTGAGAATGCAACACTCGCTCTTGCCTTTTGTTATGACTATTTTGAAGAGCGGGAAATGGCTTTCGATATAGATGTGATCAAGGATAGACTGTCAAAAATACTGTGGCCTGGAAGGATGGAGGTTATATCTACGTCACCTTTTATTATGCTGGATGCCTGTATCAATCGTGAAAGCTGTAAGTTAGTAAAAGAGGTTCTGGAAAACTTAGATATTAAGGATGTGACAACAATAGTTGGTATTCCTGATGATAAGGATTATGCAGGAGTGGTCAAAGAAATGGCAGATATATCATCCGGTATTATGTTAACCAAATCCTCGAATCCTCATTATGTATTTACAGATAAACAGGTTTCAACTCTTGCATCTGAAGGAATAAAGGTTATTCAAACTGATAGTGTGGAAGAAGCTCTCCAACTTGCGAAAGACAAGAGCAACAACATAGTGATATTAGGGACCACATCTGTTGTTGCTGACGTTAAGAAGCTTAGAATTGATAAATCCTGGGTTAGTTTATTATGAAACAACCCTTCCAAATACTTTGAAGTCACTGGCTTCATTTATCCTAATAGGCTTATAATCTGGATTAAAGGATAGTAGTTCTAAGAAGCCCTTTCCTTTATGGAGCTTCTTGCAGTAGGCTTGTCCATCCAGGTAGAAGATACCTATGTCTCCATCGAAGAGTTCGGTGGTTCTGTATACCCAGACGATCTGGCCGTTCATATAACGTGGTTCCATACTATTTCCGTTAAGTCTTATTCCAAAGCTTGCTTTTTCTGGAACTTCGCTTCCAACAACAACCATCTCATGAGCTTCGCTATCCAGGAATTCTCCAGTTCCGGCAGATGCTGCTAGAAGATAGAGTGGAAGTTCTCTTTTAACTGGGAGCTCTATAACATTCTCCTCTTTATTCTCTTCTATACGATATTCTTTAGACAGTTTTAGAAGTTTGATGTAATCCTGTACTTTCTCTTTGCCTGCATCATTGAGAGAGGAAAGAGGATTATCAGGATTTGGTTCCAGGAAGGTTGAGTATATGTCTGTGATACCGTATATTTTGCAGAGTAAAAGAAACTGGGTTGGGTTAGGAGTTGACTTTCCTTTTTCCCAGGTATAGATACTCTTATCCTTTGTAGCTGTGCCTTCTTTAGTAAGTAGCTCGGCTGCCTCCTTCTGGGAATATCCGGCTTTCTTTCTGTATTCAGCAAGTATGCTGCCTATATCTTTCATATGTTCACCACCAATCTATTTTTTGATCGTCCAGTATCCATTATATGCATAATGATCTTCGTTTCCAATCATATAATATTTCGATTTTATGAAGCCGAGATTACTTACTGCTTCTATTCGCTCTACTGCGTAAAGTGGAACTTTGGTTATTATTTCGGTGCATTCAAATAATTCATAAGCCGGTGGTATGATAAGTGTAAGTATCTCTTGAATTATTGAGGCTCTTTCGTAATCACTTCTTAGATCAAGCCGAATTACTCCCATATGATTGAAGTGATCTTCAGATGGTCTGTGAAACATCTCTATGGTGCCGATAGCTTTGGATATTGATTTGTCATAAATGGTCCATCTGACAAACCACTTTGTTTCGTATGACTGGATCCAGAAGTTAATGGCGGCTTCCATCTTGTTCATGGTAGGATAATAGAAATTGTCGCCGTCACAGTTGTCACTGTTAAAGAATGGGAGTGCATTCTTATCGCTATAGACTTCTAAAAGATCGCTTGCGTCGGTTCTTTCAATATATCTGATTAGAAATCTGTCTCCCTCGAAGCTTGGACAATTTTCGTATACATTTGTCATATTTGTATCCTCCCATTATCTAAATTCTGTAGAAAATTTTTTGTTGTTCCACGATCACAATATGTATCATTTCTCTATATTGGACTATACAATATTTCGTGGAATTACGCAAGAAAAATCTATAAAATATATAATATTATATAAAAATCACACTTGAAATCGACAAAATATAGAATTATACTATACCCAAAGCGCTTTATAATAATCTTTTGTTTTTGTAGATCTATAGTTAGATAGAATAGTTAAAAAGGAGAGTGATATGAGATGAGCGAAGTTGAGAGTCCTGGTAAAATATACGTAGAGGTTGATGCGGTATTTACGAAGGATGGGGGATTAGTTCCAAAGAAGATTTTTCTGGATGATGATACAGCATATGAGATACAGAAGATAACTGAAGTGAAGCGGGCGGCCAGTCTTATTGCAGGTGCAACTGGACTTAGATATACAGTATATGTGGATGGCTTCAAAAGTTATATATTTTATGGAGATAATCACAGATGGTTTATTGAAGGTAAGAGGACCATGTGATATAATACCAACTGGACTGCGGATAAGATAATAGATATCAAAATAATCCGTGAAAACACATCAAAGGTCACTAAGGAATTAGTGTAGAGAAAGTATTTAGGAGGTACGTAAAATGACTATTTATTCTGTATTTGATCCAGAGTTTGCTGAGTTTGGTAAGGTTCTTGATGGCTATGATACAGCTGAGCTTGTAAAGGCTATGGAAGCTATCGATATGCCTGCTGAGGGAGTTGCATATGAGCCAGGTATTGACTCACTTGAAGCTTGTGGAATCATGAAGCAGCTTACTGACAATGGTTTTGGTGGTATGCCAATAGAGCTTGGTATGTGCTGGGGATATAACAAGGCACTTAACTGTCTTGAGTATCATAGAAATAGCGAGATCAACATCGGTGCAACTGACTTCGTACTTCTTCTTGCTAAGCAGGAGAAGATCGTTAACGGAAAGCTTGATACAGCTGATGTAGTTGCATTCAAGGCACCTGCAGGAGCAGTTGTTGAAGTATATGCAACATCACTTCACTATGCACCATGTATGGTAACAGATGATGGATTCAGAGTAGCAGTAGTTCTTCCAAAGGGAACTAATACAGATATTGATAAGCTTGATGCTAAGAACGAAGAAGATAAGTGGCTTTGGGCTAGAAATAAGTGGCTCATTGCTCATGCAGATTCTGCTGAGGCAAAGCAGGGCGCTTATGTAGGTCTTGTTGGAGAGAATATCTCTATCTAATAGTATCTAATTCGTAATAGCGTAAAAAATCGTAAAAAGTAAATAAGCTTTATGATTGTATAAGCGCGAATCCTATGTATAATAAGAGTCGACTGATTTTTATCAGTTGACTCTTTTGTATTTTGGAGGAAAGTAATGAAGGGAACCAATCCTGTAATAAAGATGGATTATCCAGATCCAGATGTTATATGTGTAGATAATACTTTTTATATGGTGACTACAACCATGCATTATATGCCTGGTGCAGAAATACTAAGATCCTATGACCTTATAAATTGGGAACATGCTGCTTATGTTTATGAAAGACTAGATAGTACTCCTGGACAGAAGCTGGAAGGGGATGAACATATATATGGAAAAGGAATGTGGGCGGCCACGATTAGATTCTTTGATGGAATGTTCTATATCCTGTTCGTATGTAATGATACTCAGAAGACCTATCTATATAAGTCAAAACAGATAGATGGCCCATGGGAGAAAAGTATAGTAGAAGGCTTCTATCATGATGCTTCCCTTCTTTTTGATACTGAATCAGATGCCGAAGGAAAGAATATAGTTCGAAAATATATTGTTTATGGAAATACCAAGATTTATCTTACAGAGCTAAATGATGAAATGACAGCACCGAAGGAAGGAGGTCTCCATCGTCTTATTGTAGAGGATATAGGTAATCCTATGCTGGGTTATGAAGGCTCACATCTTTACAAGATAGAAGGCAGATATTATCTATTCTTTATTCATTCGAAGAAGGATAGATGGAGACGTGTTGAAGCCTGCTATGTGGCTGATTCTCTTGAGGGAGAGTTTAAGAATATAGATATAACAGATGGCGACCTTTTTGATGATGATCTGGGATTTAGAAATTCTGGTATTGCTCAGGGTGGTATTGTTGAAGGTCCTGAAGGGGTATGGCATGCGATAATGTTCCAGGATAGCGGTGCTATAGGAAGACTTCCGATGCTTGTTCCAGTTAACTGGAAGGATGGAGTACCTATATTTGGTACAGATGGAAAGGCAACTCGCGATTTGGAAACCATAAGCTTTCGTGAGGACTATAAGTATCATCCGCTTACAGATAGTGATGATTTTAAGTATGATATGAAACAGAAGCACGAAGAAGATAAGGAACACTTTGGTACTTACGGCCTTCGTAGTATGTGGCAGTTTAATCATGAGCCGGATCTCAGTCTCGTAAGTCAGGATGTAGAAGAAGGGTGCCTTTGGATAAAGACTGATAAACTTACCAACTCTATCTACCGAGCTAAAAATACACTTACACAGAGAATGACATTTCCTAAGTGCTCAGCTGAAGTAACTCTAGATGCATCGAGGTTAAATGATGGTGACTCTGCTGGTCTTGCTGCATTTCAGGGTAACTATGCCTGGGTAGGTGTTCAGAAGGAAGAGGGAAAACTATACGCTGTAATGTGTTCCTTTGAAAATACAAGTGGAGATATCTGGGAACTGAGTTCTGAAAAAGGAACAATTAAAGAAAAGATTGAATTAGATGAAAATGTAATAGATAGTAGTAAATTGAAACTAAGACTAAATGCATGTTTTGAGGATGATACAGTATACTGCGAAGCTGATAGAGGAACAGGCTTTGAAAGAATTGGCGGTACACATAAGCTTACCTTCAGACTTGATCACTTTACTGGATGCCGTTTTGGACTCTTTATCTATTCTGAAAAAGAGACAGGCGGAAGTGCAGGCTTTATGGATTTTCGATTAAACTAAAAAATGGGGACTAGCATATAACTATGCTAGTCCCTTCATTATTGCTTTATTTTTATACATTGCTGCATCAGCACGTTTTTCAACTTCGTTGATGTCTGTATCCACACCTGGATTATAGGTTGCTGTTCCAAATGCTATGGATACATAGTTATCTGGAAGCGGCATCTTGTTTGAGTATGGAGTCATAAGACTCTGCAGATGAGCAAGAAGTATATCCGCATTGTCATAGTCATCACCAGACAGAACGGCGACAAATTCATCACCACCGATTCTGTATATTGGACTGCGCTTAAAGACGCTGCATATCAGGTGACAGCATTTTATTAGATAATTATCTCCAGCATCATGTCCTTTGGTATCATTTACCAGTTTAAGATTATTTACATCAAACATGGCTATAGTGAAGTTAGGACAGGTTCCTGCGTCTATTTCTGCCTGAAGGTACCTTTCCTTGTCATCATATGCCATTCGGTTATTTACATTAGTAAGTGGATCGCGCCTCATTACTTCAAGAAGTCTCTTGTTTATAAGATCAAGACTTATGGCGTGACGGAACTTATCAAACACAAGTCCCATACGGCTCTGGTAAGTCTGAAGGAAATGGTCTTCTATCTTTTCTATACAGTCCCGGAAAATTAGATAACCATAGGATTCATCTGCTTCGTGGAGAGGCAGGAATACATATAAGTGATTTTCATCGTCTCCCTGATAACCAGGAATAAGATCGTTTGAATCAAACTGCTTATCCTCGTAGCTTATACCATTCTCTGTAGAATAAAGAACCTCCATGAACTTGCTGTACCCAGATGTTCTTAGCTTAACATTTTGATCATATATAGATAGACCAAAATTAGGCTCTAAAAGAATGTGAAATGAATCTCCTTCGTAATCATGATTTTCAATGAGCAGATTCTGAAGACTATTCATAAATTCCTGGTAGCTGAGGCATGACAGAATCGTACTATCTATCTGGTTGACTTTTCTATTAAAGTAAGTGGTTTTTGCGCGATTCTTAAAGTTTTCTCTGCCTACACGTCTTCTTATCTTGTCACTGTTACGATATGAATAACAGTTACAGCTTTCTCCTGGAATGAACTTACAAGGAATTATCAAAGAATCATTAGAGGTGTTTCCAGCTGTTGTGTCGATCCATAGCTTTCCGGCTGCTTCTCCCATTTCTGTAAAACACTGATCGACAGAAGCGATAGAAGGGTCGAATATCTGGCTGTCATCTATAAAGTCATATCCGCATACAAGAACATCTTCTGGAACGCTATGTCCATTGTTACTAAGTGAAATGCAGGTCTCCATGGCGAGACCGTCATTTGCGCATATAAATGCATCTGGAAGTTCGCGACCTTCTTTAGCGAATTTATTTATATATCTTGTTACAGCGGCATTTTCCCACTTCGTATAGTAAACTTCGACAAGATCTTCTGTGCGTCCCTGCTGTTCAAGATAATCCTTAACAGCTTGAAGACGAATCTCAGAGTCAAGTGAATCCTCGGTTCCCGCAAAGAAGATGATGCGGCGAACGTTATGTTCTGAGGAAAGGTGTTCACACATCTCTATAGTGGCAAGATAGTTGTCTGAACCGACATAAAGAGTGTTTTCATGCTTGGCTCCCTGAATGATGACAGGGATATTAGCAAATTGACTTCTTTCTATTATATCGTTAATTTCTTCAGGAAAGTTCAGACCGCTTCCGAAGATAACTGTGCCGTCAAAATCTTTTAGATTTGGCAACTTGAAGATATTCATTTCACCATGTTTCATGGCTGGTGTATCGATATATATTGGATAGCACAAAAAAAGGCATATATCTACAGCCTCTTTAGAAAGGGCGCTTTGCATGCCCGTAAGAAATTGAGACAGGATCTCGCTACACCATCCTGTTGAAAAAACAGCAATCTTTTTCTTCATGTGTTATACCCTAAAAGCAAAATACCTTAATTTACCCCGAAGAAATGTGGAGTTCACATCTCTGGTTAATATTATATCAGTTATTGATTTTATTTGCCAACACATAAAAAGATTTCTTTGTTTTATGGTGTGATTTTATGGTATAGTAGGTTCGTATTTTTGGTGATAAGAGTAACCGGTTATGATGAAGGAATTAGGATAGATGAAGCTGCGTTCAAAGATTAACAGCTACATAAATAGACTTAGTCTTAAAAGGAAGCTGATGCTCCTTTTTGTTTTTTGTGTTCTGATCCCACTTTTTGTAACAGATAGTATAGTCTTTTATAATCTTTATAAGGTTAATAAGATCACAAAGGAACAGGAACTTCGAAGCGATGCTGAAGCAATCAAGTACGGACTCATCGATGAACTGAATTATCCTTCTATCATTATTCAGAATATATACAAAAACTCTGAGATAGAGGATCTGCTCAATAAAGAATATTATGATCCGCTGGATTACTATACATCTTATATGGAGTTTAAGAAGAATTCTATCTATGACAGCTGGCTTGGACTGAATAATGAAACACTTGAAATATATGCGGACAATAACACCATTCTTAATGGTGGAATGTTCTATAAGCTGGAGCCTGAAAGAGATGAAAACTGGTATAAGAAACTTAGCGAGAACGAAGGAATTGTTCTTAGCTTTGAATTCAGCAAGGCTCCGACTGAAGCTTATTCTGAGCGAAAGATCCTTCTCATGCGTAAGATGGAGATGGCCAGAAAGAACCGAGTTGAAAAGGTTCTTAAGCTCACTATAAATTATAAAAGCTTTCAGAACGCTATCTTTAATGATGGTATTGAGTCGGATGTATATATATGTCAGGGCGATAAGCTTATCATGACAAATGTGGGCGGAACACATTATAGGGAAGCTTATAAGTTCTTTGATAAAAGCATTAAGTATGACTATAAGTATGATATGAATCTATATGGTGATAGTTACACCATATATCTTAAGAGTGGTAAGCATGGAATCTGGATGCTGGATCTGAAATCTACTATTATAGTATTCATTCTTCTTATCGTAAGTATTATGCTTCCTCTATACATGATAAAGAGACTGGATCACTCAGTAACACGAAGAATTGAGCTTCTTGGAAAACTGTTTGAGGATGCAAAGTCTGAAACTCTGACTAAGATTTCTGATATAGAAGGAACTGATGAGATTTCGTCGCTGATGATAAACTATAATGTCATGGCTGACCGAATGAATGACTTGATTCAGACTGTCTATATTGATAAACTTAAAAAACAGGAAATGGATATTGCGAGACAGAACGCAGAGCTGCTTGCACTGCATAGCCAGATAAATCCCCATTTTCTTTTTAATGCTCTGGAGAGTATTAGAATGCACAGTCTTCTTAAGGATGAAGAGGAGACGGCAGAAATGGTTGAACACCTTGCTATGATGCAACGAGTTAATGTGGACTGGCAGTCGGATATCGTATCTGTAGAAAAGGAAATGAAATTCATAGAAGCTTATCTTAAGCTTCAGAAGTATAGATTCGGTGACAGACTCAGTTATAGCGTGGATGTATCGCCGTCCTGCTATAATGTAATGGTGCCTAAGCTTTTCATAGTTACATTTGTGGAAAATGCTTGTGTACACGGTATCGAGAGTAAGACTGAGCCGGGCTGGATCTTTGTAAGAATCTATGATACAGAAGATGAGGTAATCTTCGAGATAGAGGATACGGGAATCGGAATGGATGAAGAGATGAAGGATAATCTTCTCTTCAAGATGAACAATGCGAGTCTGGAACTGATCAAGACAGGACGCGGCGTCGGAATGACAAATGCCTGTCTGAGACTCAAGATGATAACAGAGGATAGGGCAAGGTTTGATCTGGAAACTGAACCTGGAGTAGGAACTATAGTATTTGTGGCTGTTCCGAAAAATCTTGATGAATCAAAGGAAGATATAGAAAATACTAGTAGTGACATAAAGGAAGTGTAACAATTGTTAAAGGTAATGCTTGTTGATGATGAGCCTTATATAGTAGAAGGACTTAAGGTTCTTATCGATTGGGAAAAAGAAAACTTTGAGATAGTAAAGGTAGCGGAAAATGGAATCGAAGCCCTGGATTATCTAAGGGAGAATACGGTTGATCTCATAATTGCTGATATCAGAATGCCGCTTATGACAGGCCTCGAGCTTCTTGAGAAAATAAAAGAGGAAGCTGTATCAGATGCTTATTTTGTAATACTTAGCGGTTATAATGATTTCCAGTATGCAAGAGAGAGTATGCGTCTTGGATGTATGGACTATCTGCTTAAGCCTATCAAGAAGGATGAACTTGTTTCTATCCTGAGAAAGATCTCGGCTCTTAGTAAGGAAAATACAATCCTTGAGAAACATCATAAAGAGACAGAGACTGCATATCTTCAGAGACATCTGATCGCTCTCATAGTAGGAAGATATGATGAACTGAATCTGGACTATCTGGAAAAGAACATGCGTCTTTCCGAAGGAGTCAGATATGTGATAATTGAACTTCCTGAAATAGATGATCTGGAGACTACCGAAGGAAGTTTGATGCAGTATCGAAGAGAAATGAACGAGGCTGCAATGCAGATACTGGGAGATGATAATAATCATCTTATATATGATGTATCTCTTAATCACAGCGTATATGATACAGGATTTATTTACTGCGATTATATGGCTGAAGATAAGGATATGGATGACTTTGAATTCCTTCTTGACCTAAGTAATCGTTTGAAGGCTTCACTTAAGAGAAATGTACGTATTCTTTCTGGTAAGAAAGTTCCTGATATCTCTCAGGTATCCAAATCCTATAGTTCGGCATGTATCCTTAAATCTCAGGAGGTATTCCATGAAGTTCGTCCGGTAGTTATATATGAAAGAGAAATGAGCATCAACCCTAACAAGGCAACACTGTTTAAGAAGAGTCTGGATGATCTGGTAAAGGCTATCGAGCAGAGTGATGATGAAGAGATCAAAAGATGCGTTGATGTTTTCTATAGTGATATATCAAAGGCCGGACTTGGAGATTCAGTAAGTCTTAACATGAACTATCTGTTATTCCAGCTGATTCATATAGCCACAGAGCTGGATGATGAACTGGATCAGGAAGAAATTCTTCATAGAATATCAGAGAGTTCCTTTGATGAAGGTATAAAGCGTGGAAGCAGCAAACATATGTATAAGTTTGCAACAGAATATGCACAGTATCTGAATCAGCTTAGGAAAAATGTGTCCGGCGGTATTCTGAAGGATGTTGAAAATGAAATAAAAGAGAGGTACAACGAGAACCTCAGCCTTAAGAAGCTGAGTGAGAAGTACTTTATTAATTGTAGTTATCTGGGTTCTCTTTTTACAAAGAAGTATGGAGTATCATTTAAAGATTACCTTACAGACTACCGAATAAATGAGGCTGCAAAGCTTCTGCTCAATACAAATGATAAGATTGTTGATATATCTGTTGCAGTTGGATATAAGAACAGCGATTACTTTATCAGACGCTTTATTGAGATAAAAGGAATGACTCCTTCTCAGTACAGAAGACAGAAAAAGAACAACCTGTAAAGAATATTAACGAAACATGAGCAATATGTTAAAATATACCAAAAGGCATGTTAAAAAACTGCGAAAAATATCAATTTTATAGTTAACATAACTAAAAACCCTACAAAATTCTGTAAAATTTAAGTAAATTTTAAGAATTTGTAGGGTATTTTTTTGGAGTTAGTAGGGGGAAATATATCTTGTTAACGAGTATAATAAAGGTACTTAATTGCCTGGTAAGGGCTATCATACAAAATACATATTTTGAAGGAGGTAAAGTATGAGAATTAAGGCAAAAAGACTCGGAGCTTGTGCGCTTGCTGGTACTATGATGCTCACAATGCTTTCGGGATGTGGAGGTTCATCAAACGATGGTGATACTTCAAACACAGGGGACACTAGTAGTAATACAGCAACTGAGACTGCTTCAGAGTCATCAGCTACTGCATCTGGGGATGTTAAGGAATTTGATATGTTCATAGCAATGCCAGGTACAGAGATCAATGATGATAATGAGATTCAGCAGATCATCGCTGATAAGACTGGTGTAAAGGTTAAAGAAACATGGCTTACAGGTCAGACAGACGCTGAGGCAATTGGTACAATCATCGCTGGTGGTGATTATCCTGACTTCATCAACGGTGGAGATGCTATGATGCAGCTCTATGACAATGATGTACTTGTTGCTTGGGATGATTATCTTGATGATTATCCAAACCTTAAGGCGTTCTACACTGATGAAGAGTGGGATAAGTTCCGTATGGATGATGGACACATCTATTGGATGAACGTATTCGGAAATACTCTTGGTGAGTCTAAGACAACAACTCACAATGATGAGGCTTTCTGGATTCAGGCAAAGGTTCTTGAGTGGGATAACTATCCAAAGATTGAGACTCTTGATGAGTACTTCGATCTTCTTGAGAGATACTATGCTGAGCATCCAACAATGGATGATGGTACAGAAATAATTCCTTACACAATTCTTTGTGAGGACTGGAGATACTTCTGTCTTGAGAACGCTCCTGAGTTCCTTGATGGATATCCAAACGACGGTTCTGTAATCGTTGATAAGGAAAATATGAAGATTGTTGACTACAACACAACAGATACAGCTAAGATGTACTTCCAGAAGCTTAATGAAGAGTACAACAAGGGTATCATTGATGTTGAGTTTGGTACACAGACATATGATGAGTACATTTCAAAGCTCTCTACTGGTAGAGTACTTGGTATGTGCGATCAGAACTGGGACTTCAACTTTACAATTTCTGACGTATTCAAGCAGTCTGGTCTTGATGAGGAAGGCTGCAGCTATATCCCTCTTGGACTTGTAGCAGAGAAGGGTATGGAGAACAGATGGCATACATATGATGATACACTTAACATGTCATCAGGTGTTGCTATTACTAAGGACTGCGAAGATATCGAAGCTGCATTCCAGTTCCTCGATGATCTTTGCGGACAGGAAATCAGAGACCTCAGATTCTGGGGCGTTGAAGGTGTTGACTATGAAGTAGATGAGAATGGTCTTTTCTACAGAACAGAAGAGCAGAGAACAAAGTGGTCAGATCCTGAGTATCAGGCATCACACGAGTGTGCTTACAGCTACATGCCTCAGTACCATGGTACATCAACAGATGGCAAGAACGCTAACAAGCCAGAAGAGCAGACATCTGAGTTCTTCGATACACTTCCACAGCCTGTTATCGATGTATTTAACGCTTATGGCGCAACAACATATCCAGAGCTTATTGGTTCTGTAGTTGAGTCAAATGGTCCTTGGTTCCCAATGTATTCATATTCAAACAATATGACAACAGATACACCAGGTGGTGTTGCTTGGGTTAAGATGGGCGAGACAAAGCATGAGTGGCTTCCAAAGGTAGTTATGGCATCTGACTTCGAGTCAACATGGAATGACTACATGGATGCATACAATGCATGTAATCCTCAGGACTTCCTTGATGAGATGCAGGAAGAGCTTGAGAGAAGAGCTGGACAGTAAGATTACAAAAAATGATCTGAAATCTTTAAAAGGGGTTATGCAGCCATAGCAATATGGCTGCTATCCTTTTAAAAGTTGGGAGAGATAGTTATGAGTGCTAATAAAACCAAATTGATTAAGCCGTCAAAAGTTAGGTTTTCGAAAAAAGAGGTAAAGAGACAGTGGCCACTTCTTGTTTGGTCAGCAGTTTTCTTTGCATATGGTATCCTGTTTAATTATATCCCATTGGCTGGTTGGTTAATGGCTTTCCAGAATTACAAGCCAAAGACAGGATTGCTCCACTCTAAGTGGATTGGAATGGACAAGTTTAAGTTCTTGTTCTCAGATGCAAATTTCTTGATCGATATCAGAAATACTCTTGCAATGGGTATTCTTAATCTGGTATCTACTTTCGTTATGGCAATTCTTTTTGCCATTCTCTTAAATGAGTTAAAGTCAAAGGGTGGAAAGAGAGTCGTACAGACAATTTCTTACCTTCCACACTTCCTTTCATGGATTATCGTTACAGGTATCCTTCATGATGCACTTTCTGCATCAGGTATCGTCAATGAGATTCTTGGAAATCTCGGACGTCAGCCAATCAACTTCTTTGCTGAGCCTAAGTATTTCTGGGGCATCGTTGCATTTGCTAACGTATGGAAAGAGACTGGTTGGAATGCAATTATCTATCTTGCAGCTATTACATCTATAGATCCTAACCTCTATGAGGCAGCTAAAATAGATGGAGCCGGAAGATGGGGTCAGATACGACATATCACACTGCCTTCACTTAGACCTACAATCATGATTCTTCTTCTTATGAACATTGGTTGGATCCTCAATGCAGGTTTCGAGGTTCAGTATATCCTCGGAAATGGTCTTGTAAAGCGTGTTTCAGAAACAATAGATATTTACACACTGACATGGGGTATCAGTCAGAACGACTATTCCCTTGGTACTGCAGCCGGTATATTCAGAAGTGCCGTTTCTATCGCACTTATTCTGATATCCAACTACGTTGCGCGTAGAACCGGTGAAGATAAACTATTCTAAGGAGGTTTTGAAAGATGAACGAATTCAAAAATGAAACTGAATTAGAACAGACTTCATCGGGTGATATGAGACGTGCTCCAAGCGCTGCTGGCGGAAGAAACGAATATCTTCCAGTTCCAAAGCCAACGAAGTACAAGAGATCCGTTGGAGATCATGTTTTTACAGTTTGTAATATTATATTTATGGTACTCTTCGTAGTAATTACGGTGTACCCAATCCTCAATACACTTGCATTATCATTTAACGATGGTATTGATGCAGTTAGAGGTGGAATACATATTATTCCTAGAAAATTCTCATTAAACAACTATAAGTCTGTATTTGCTATGAGGAACCTTACAACAGGTCTTTTCATATCAGTAGCTAGAACAGTACTTGGTACACTTATCGGACTTTTCGTAAATGCAATCCTTGCATTCATTGTAAGTAGAAAGAGATTCCTCCTCAAGAAGCAGCTTACAGCATTCTGGGTATTCACCATGTATGTAAATGGTGGTATGATCCCTGTACTTCTGCTTTATAAGACTCTTCATCTTACAAGCACATTCTGGGTATATGTTATCCCAGGACTTATCTCAGCATTCAACATGCTGGTTATGAGAACATTCATGGAAGGTATTCCTGATTCACTTGAGGAAGCTGCTCAGATGGATGGTGCAAGCTATTCAACAATATTCGTTAAGATTATTTCTCCACTCTGCAAGCCTATGTATGCTACAATCGCACTTTTCATAGCTGTAGGACAGTGGAACTCATGGTTCGATACAATGCTGTATAACAGACTTTCAGCTGAGTATACAACACTTCAGTACGAGCTTATGAAGCTTCTTTCATCTGTATCAAGTCAGTCAAGTAAGGTTGATACAAACTCAGGTGAGGGAGCAAATCTGCAGCCTATATCAGTTCGTTCAGCTGCAACAATCGTAACAATGGCACCTATCGTTTGTCTGTATCCTTTCCTGCAGAAGTATTTCGTTGCAGGTCTTACAATCGGTGGTGTTAAGGAATAATTACTGGCGAGATTACTTATGAACTTTTTATCTAGATTCGATATATCAAACGAAACTGCACAGGAGAGATGTCTGGAGATTTTCCAGACAATCTTCTATGGTGCAGAAGGAGAACGAGTATACACACCAGTTGGTGAGGATATGGGATATATTGAAGATACGGGAAATCATGACGTACGCACAGAAGGCATGTCTTATGGCATGATGATGTGCGTGCAGATGGACCGTAAGGAAGAGTTCGACCGTTTATGGAAATGGGTTAGGACCTATATGTACTTAGATAAGGGCCCTAATAAAGGATACTTCGCTTGGTCTTGTGAGACCAATGGAGAGATGAATTCATATGGCGCTGCTCCAGATGGCGAAGAGTTCTTTATTATGTCTCTTATTTTTGCGGGAAATAGATGGGGTAATGGAGAGGGAATCTTCAATTATCATGAAGAGGCCCGTCAGATAATTCATACTTGCATTAACAAAGGAATTAATGATGGTTCTAAAGGTAGTGCAATGTTTGATGCAGAAACAGGATATATTAAGTTTATTGCTGACTGCAATTTCACTGATCCATCTTACCATCTTCCACATTTTTATGAACTGTATGCTCAGGTAGCTGAACCGGCTGACGCTGAGTTTTGTAAAAAAGCAGCTGTTGCCAGTAGAGAATACTGGAAGAAGGCTTGTCATCCAGAGACTGGTCTTTCAGCTGAATATGCTAACTATGATGGAACACCTCATAAGCTAGATCATCCTGAATATTTCGGTGGACGTCATGACTGGTTTTATAGTGATGCCTATAGAACTATTCTCAATATAGCTGTTGACAGCGTATGGTTTGGTGCATCTGATTGGGCTAAGGAAGAAGCTGATAAGTATATTTCTTTCTTTGAAAGACCTGAAAATCAGGATGACTGGGATCATATATATGAAGTGGATGGTACAAAGTTAGATGAGCCTGCACTTCATCCGATTGCGATTATTGCGACAAATGCTACTACTGCAGTATTAGTCAATAATGATAAAACTTCTAAATGGGTTAAAAGATTTTTAGATACTCCACTTAGGCTGGGGGATAGAAGATACTATGACAATTGTCTGTATTTCTTCTCTTACATGATTCTTAGTGGAAATTATAAAGTTTGGTAGGTTAAGTATTAATGGATATTTTCAGATACGACAGTGATTTTATGCAAGCGCTCGGTAGAATAGCTGATCTGGCGTGGCTAAATATACTGTGTGCAATCTGCTGCTTTCCCATATTTACCGCAGGAGCTGCTGTCACCGCAAAGTATTATACTGCTATGAAACTTGAGCGTGGACAAGCGCCTGGAGTTACCAAGACTTTCTTTCGTGCATTTAAGGAAAACTTCCTTCAGGATCTGAAGGTTACAGTGATCCTTATTCTGATTTGCGCATTCTTCGCATATGATTGGTTATATATCTATAAACAAGGTGTGGGATCACTTAGTCCTGTAGTTATTGGTATGCTAAGTATGTTTACTGCAATGATACTTATTATAACCTTCTGTGTATTCCCTATGATTGCTAGATTTGAAATGAAGACCTTTGATTCCCTTAGGAATGCTTTGGTTTTTGGAATAATACATCTTCCAAGAGTTGCTCTCGGTATTTTCCTGGCTGTAATACCATTTGTCATTAGTATCTGGTATTTTAAGTGGGCATGGCTCATATGGCTGTTTTTTGCTTGTATAGCGCTTTATTATAATTCAAGATTTTTCATAAAGAGTTTTGATAAGCTTGAAGAGAGAACCTTTGGACCAAAGGAAACTGCTGAAGATCCAGAGTATGTTCTGGATGATGAAAAATCAAATGAAGAAGATTCAGATCCTGAATCTCAGGAGGAAGAGTCTGAGATTGATGAGTCTGAGGATGAAGTAGAAGAGCCAGAGAATGATGAGGAAGAGGATTCAACCGAAGAGGAGACTGGCGAGGAGACTGAAGAAGAGTGATTCACGGATTAACCTTTAAGGAATATGTTGAGGAAGAAAAACAGAAACTTAGCGAGATGAATAAAGAGGAAAAGATAGATTACTTTAAGGAGTACTATCTGAAGCTCTGCATCTTTGGTGTAGTAGTTTTAATTCTTCTCTTATGGTTAATGATAGATATTGGACTCAATCTTAGACATAATGTCGTTACTGGTGGTGTTGTAAATACAAAGCTGACTACGGAGGGAACTGAACTTCTAGGAAAGCAGTATCTGGAACACCTTCAGCTTAGCAAAGTATTTAATAAGGTGAATATTGCACCAGATATTTTCTTAGATGACGACGATCCACAGTCGTATACTATCTTTCAGGCAGAGCTTGCGACTAATTCATATAATTATCTGATCACAGATGATAAGGGACTGGACTTCATAGTTGAACTTGAGTGTCTGGCTGACCTGGATACCGTACTTGACTCAGAGGTTTCAGGACAGATTTCAGACAAAAAAATATATAAGAAGCTAAAGGAGTCAGGAACGGAAATAGCAGCAGCTATTGATATAACTGATACAGCCTTTGCAAAGGAATATATTGAATCAGGGGGAAAAGTATATTTTGTCATCTCCGGAAAGGAGAAAGAGTACGACTCAGCAGTTGCTATGCTGAAGTACATTCTGGAAAGATGACAAAATTATTGGGGCGGATACTTAAAACCTCCTTAAAAGTTTTTTTGACGGGCGTATCTTATCTTGGATACGCCCATTTTTTTTAAGAAAGGAAATAATTATGAGTGAAGCAGTTAAGAGAGAAGCAGTAAATCCATATCTTCCATCATGGGAATATATACCAGATGGTGAGCCATATGTTTTTGGTGACAGAGTATATATTTACGGTTCTCATGATATTTTCGATGGTCATGTATTTTGTCAGGGGGATTATGTATGTTATTCAGCCCCAGTAGATGACCTGGGTAACTGGAGATACGAGGGCGTTATATATCCAAAGACAGCAGATCCACTTAACCCAGATGGTTCTATGTGCCTTTATGCACCTGATGTAACAGTAGGTCCTGATGGACGTTACTATCTCTACTATGTTTTAGATAAGGTAGGAGTAACTTCTGTTGCAGTTTGTGATACTCCTGCAGGTAAGTATGAGTTTTATGGATATGTTCATTATAAAGATGGTACACGTCTTGGAGATAGAGAGGGAGATGAGCCTTCATTTGATCCTGGCGTAATTACTGAGGGAGATAAGACATATCTTTATCTTGGTTTTGCGTCACGAGGAGATAAGTCAAGAAGTGGTTCTCTTCTTTCTGTACTTGGTCCAGATATGCTTACTATCGAGGAGGAGCCTGTACTGGTAGCTCCTGGTATTGAATATCCTGATAAGGGAAGCTTTGAGGGCCATGAGTTCTTTGAGGCATCTTCAATCAGAAAAAGAGGAGATACATATTATTTCATCTATTCTTCTATATGGATGCATGAGCTTTGCTATGCTACATCTGATTCGCCAAAGGGTCCATTTACCTATAAGGGCGTGATCATCAGCAATGCTGATATGGGTATCGATACCTACAAGAAGGCTGATGTTCCTGGAATGTATGGTGCAAATAATCATGGAAGTATCGTTGAGATAGCAGGTGAGTGGTACATATTCTACCATCGTCATACTAATGGCACCTGGTATTCCAGACAGGACTGCGCTGAGATAATCCATTTTGCTGAGGATGGCACTATCCCACAGGTTGAGGTTACCTCACAGGGTCTGAATGCAGCTCCACTTACAGGACGTGGAGAGCATATGGCATATACAGTCTGCAACATGTTTACTAATGAGCCTGAAGTTTACATTGGTAAGCCAGGGCTTCCAACTGTAAAGGAAAGACTTGATGAAGGCATGGAGCATCCAGAGGCATTTATCACAGGTATCGTTGATGGAGCAACTCTTGGATTCAAGTATTATAAGTGCGAGGGAATCAAGAGTATTACTCTTGAACAGCGCGGTTACGGAAATGGAGTATTCGAGGTAAGAACATCTCCAGATGGTGAAGTTCTCGCAACGCTTCCTGTTGAAAACAGAAATATCTGGACTGAGCTTACAGCAGATATTGATCTTCCAGATGGAGTATATGCATTTTACTTCACATTTGTTGGAGGTGCCAGCAGCCTTCAGCTTCGCAGCTTCACATTAAAGTAGTACAAGGAGTAACAAGATGAAAGCTAAAATTAGTATTGATTTAAATAAACAGATCAGCAAGATTGATGATCGTATATATAGCTCATTTATTGAGCATCTTGGCAGAGCCGTATATGGCGGAATCTATGAGCCAGGTCACGAGACAGCAGATGATATGGGATTCCGTCAGGATGTAATGTCTCTTATCAAGGAGCTTAAGGTTCCTATGGTGAGATATCCAGGTGGTAACTTTGTTTCTGGTTATAACTGGGAGGACGGAACTGGAGATAAGGCTCTTCGCCCAAAGAAAATGGAACTTGCATGGAACTCTATCGAAACAAACGAGGTTGGTATAGATGAATTCCAGGAGTGGGCGAAGCGTGCTGAGTCAGATGTGATGATGGCAGTAAACCTTGGTACAAGGGGAGCTGATGATGCAAGAAATATCGTTGAGTACTGCAACTCAAAGACTGATACATATTATGCAAATAAGCGTAGAGAGAATGGATTTGAAAATCCATTTGGAATCAAGGTTTGGTGCCTTGGAAATGAGATGGATGGTAACTGGCAGATAGGTACAAAGAGGCCTGCTGAGTATGCAAGACTTGCCTGCGAGACAGCTAAGCTTATGAAGATGGTAGATCCATCTATTGAGCTTGTTGCATGTGGTAGTTCAGGTCCTTTCATGGAGACCTTTGGCGAGTGGGAGGAGACAGTTCTTCGTGAGGCTTATGAGCATCTCGATTACATTTCTCTTCATAGTTACTATGGAAATCCAGATGACAACTCTCAGGAGTATCTTGGTTCTGCAGCGATAATGGATAAGTTCATTCGTGACGTTATCGATATCTGTGACAAGGTTAAGGCTGAGAAAAAGTCAGAGAAGGATATTAATCTTTCATTTGATGAGTGGAACGTATGGTTCCACAGTAATGAACAGGATAAGAAGCAGGAGCCATGGCAGATAGCACCACCTCTTCTTGAGGATATGTATAACCTTGAGGATTCTATCGTGGTTGGTGACCTTATGATCACACTTCTTAAGCACAGTGACAGAGTAAAGATTGCATGCCTTGCTCAGCTGGTAAATGTTATCGCTCCAATCATGACTGTGACAGGTGGCGGAACATGGAAGCAGACAATCTTCTATCCATTCATGTATACATCAGTAAATGGCCGTGGAACAGCACTTGATACTGCTGTTGAGGCTGGAATATTTACAGAAGGAAAGGCAGAGAATGTGGCTACAGTAGATGCAGTAGCAGTTCTTTCTGAGGATGGAAATACAGTATCACTCTTTGCAACTAATAGAAAGCTGGGAGAAGATGCAGAGCTTGAGCTTTCTGGATTCGAGGGCTTTAAGCTTGTGTCACATATCTCTATGGAGGGTGATGACCTTAAGGCAGGGAACTCTATGGAGACTCCTGACAATGTTACACCTGTAACCCACGAGGTTGGTGACACAGTAACACTTAAGGGCGGCTCATGGAACTACCTGAAATTTACAAAATAATGAGTCACTTTGGCTCTATCGCCAATTGACTCATTTTGAAGGATATAGTTATGGTTATTAATAAAGATACAAGCGTCCGGTTTTTCTATGAAGAGGAGACACTGAGCGGCGTAAAGAAAATATCTGAACTTGTTATAAAGGATGTGGAACTGGTAACAGATTCACATCCTGTTAGTGCGTTATATGATGCGACTTCGTATCAATATGCTACTAACTCAGTGGATATCTTTTTTGGAACTATTGGGATGAGTCCACTGCTTGATTCGTTAGCTGAAAAGGGTGAGATTTCATTTGACGGTATAGAAGGAAAGAGAGAGGTTTATGGCTTCTTTCCTCTGGTTGGAGAAGATGGTGCTAACCGCATCGTGATCGCTGGTAGTGATAAGCGTGGTACTATATATGGTCTTTTCCATATTTCTGACCTTATGGGAGTATCTCCTCAGGTTAACTGGTCTCTGGCGACTCCAGCTAAAAAGGAGCTTGTGATCATAGAGGCTGATAAATTTATTTCGAAAGAACCATCTGTTAGATATAGAGGCTTCTTTATAAATGATGAGTGGCCTTGTTTTGGAACCTGGTGCAATAAGCACTTTGGCGGTTTCACAGTGGGTGCATATGAAGGCGTCTTTGAGATGCTTCTACGTATGAAGGGAAATTATCTCTGGCCTGCTATGTGGTCTTCCTGTTTTGCTGAGGATGGCCCTGGTCTTGCAAGTGCAGAGCTTGCTGATGAGCTTGGCGTAGTTATGGGTCTTTCCCATCATGAACCTTGTCTTAGACACGGCGAGGAGTATAGCCACGTTAGAGGTAAGGATTCAATTTACGGCGACGCCTGGAATTTTATAACCAATAGAGAAGGAATCATAAGATTCTGGAGAGATGGTCTAAAGAGAAATGGTCATCTGGAAAATGTCATCACTGTTGGTATGCGTGGAGAAAGAGACTCCAAGATCATGGGTGAGGCAACACTTAAGGATAATATTGAATATCTTAAGGATGTTATCCGTACACAGAATCAGCTGATCAAAGAAGAGGTAGATAGTGATCTCACTAAGGTGCCTCGTATGCTGGCTCTATATAAAGAGGTGGAGCCTTTCTATTACGGTGATGCAAATACTGAGGGACTCATGCATTCAGAGGAGCTGGAGGATATCATCCTCATGCTCTGTGATGATAATCATGGTTATGTAAGAACTCTTCCTACAGAGGAAATGAGAGCTCACAAGGGCGGATTCGGTATGTATTACCATTTTGATTATCACGGCGAGCCAGTTTCCTATGAGTGGATAAACAGCACATATCTGCCTGAGGTTTGGGAGCAGATGACTACGGCGTATGAGCATGGAATCAGGGATCTCTGGATTGTAAATGTTGGAGATCTTGGACTAAATGAGATGCCACTTAGTTATTTCCTGAGTCTTGCATATGACTACGATACTTATGGAATTAACTCTCCAAATATGACAAAGCAGTATCTAAGAAACTGGATGGAGAAAGCATTTGGCGCAGCCTTTAGTGCTGATGACCTGGATCTTCTTACGGATACTTATAATCGATATACAAGACTGGTTCATAACAGAAGACCTGAGCATATGGATGAGAATGCATATCCGATCGAGGGATATGTGGCTGAATCTGTTCTCCAGGAATCATCATATATAAGAAAGACTATCACTGAATTAGAAAGTAGATGTGCTGCAGATAGTAAGGATGCATTTACGGAACTGATTTCCTACAATGCACTTGCTGGAATGAATCTTATAGAAATGTGGATCTATAGAGCTTATAATCATGCATTCGCTTCTATTGGAGCTACTGTGGCCAATACCTATGCTGAGAAGATCAAGGAGTGTCTTGATATAGATAAAAAGCTTGCGGATAAGTTTGGTGAAGCGGCAGATGGTAAATGGGACGGCTTCCAGCTGGCTGAACATATAGGCTTTAGAAACTGGAACAGTGAGCTTTCTGCAAGACCGATTCTTGAAACAGTTATCCCTGTAAACGGCCCAACTATTATGGCGGGACTTACAGGTGAGCTGGACGCTAACAGCGGTATGGAGTGGTCTAAGAGGACACTTACAGTTAGAGAGTGGCGAGCTCCTTATGAAAGTGAATCCGAGATACGTGATTCTAAAGATTTATTTGAAACAAGAATCTTTGTTGCATCAGCAGGCGACAAGCCAGTTAGTTTCGAAGTGCTACTATCTGACGGAGCTGATATAGAGATAGATAAGACTAGCGGTACAGTTGGTCCAGACAACCTGATCGAATATATAACTGTTAAGGCTTCGAAGGAAACACTTGAACGTCTTTCGGAAAAGGACGATGTACATTTATATATTGCGTATGCAGATGGAAAGGTGGATTTCAAACTTCTTGGTTTCAGGAAGGATGTGATCGAGATTGCTGCTGAGGATTATACATCCAAGAAGGATGCAACTAATTCGAAGGTTGATGGAGATAAAGAGTTTATTACTCTAAAAGATGTTGGAAGCTGGGACAGTGGAGTGAAGTTCTTCCCGGTAATTAGTAATTCACTACTAAGCAGTGATACTCCATATCTTGAGTATGAGTTTAATGTTGAAGAAGCGGGAGAATATAAAATCTTCTTCCAGATTCTGCCAGCGAATCCATTTACCGCAGGAGAGAATATCTTTATCAGATATTCAGTTAATTCGCAGTCGATTAATGATGTAAAAGAGATAAAGCTTCTTCCTGATGATTATCAGGCTGGAATCTCTGAAGAGTGGGGAGATGGAGTACTCACACATATGAGACGTCCGGAGGCTTTGATAGAGCTGGAGAAAGGTGTTAATAGAGTGAGATTCTACGCGGCATCTCGCGAAAATGTGCTCGAAAAAATAATCATCAAGAAATATATCCCTGATAAGGGAAGACAGAAACATATATACGGATAAGGAGTTAATTATGAAAATGTCATTTCGCTGGTATGGAACCGGCAATGATTCGGTTTCATTATCAGATATTAAACAAATACCTGGTGTAGAAGAAATCGTTTGGGCTCTTCATGAGAAACAGCCAGGCGAGATCTGGACCAAAGATGAAATCCAGAAGGTTAAAGAGAAAATAGACGAATATGGCTTTGGAATGGCTGTAGTTGAATCTGTCAATGTTCATGACGATATAAAGACAGCGGGACCAAACCGTGATCTTTATATTGAAAATTATAAGGAAACTCTGAGAAATCTGGCAGAGTTTGGAGTAAAGGTTGTATGTTACAACTTTATGCCAATCTTTGACTGGACAAGAACGGATCTTTTCCATCCACTTCCAGATGGATCAACAGCACTTTATTACGAAAAGGATAAGATCAAACAGGATCCTAAAGAGATGGCGGATTATATCCTGAAGGAGTGCGAAGGCTATACAATGCCAGGCTGGGAGCCAGAAAGACTTGCGGCTCTGGAAGAGCTTTTCGACATGTACAAGGATGTGGATAAGGAGACTCTCTGGGAGAATCTGAAATACTTCCTGGAGGCGCTTATGCCAACTTGTCATGAGACAGGAATTAAGATGGCTATTCATCCGGATGATCCACCATGGGATATATTCGGACTCCCAAGACTTTTGGTGGATGCGGAGTCTGTGGATAGATTTGTAAGTATGGTTGATGATCCTTATAACTGCCTCACACTTTGCAGTGGTTCTCTTGGATCAAATCCAAAGAACAATGTGGCAGAGATCGTTAGAAAGCATGCTGACAGGATAGCATTTGCCCATATTAGAAATGTTAAGCATTTTCCAAATGGAGATTTCAGCGAAGCTTCTCATCGCGACTGCGATGGAGATGTTGGAATCCTGGATATTATTAAAGCTTATCATGACGCTGGTTTTGATGGCTATATCAGACCTGATCATGGCCGTCATATATGGGGAGAGAAATGTCGTCCTGGATATGGATTATACGATAGAGCCCTGGGAATAATGTACATCCTGGGTGCATGGGATATGTTGGATAAAAAATGAAACGCATTTTGAGGTAATAAAGTTGGAATTAACAATTAGTGGAATAAAAGAAAGAGAAAAGTGGGAGTCTGTAGGGGTAAGTCTTCCAAATTATGATATTGAGGCGATAAGAGAAAACACTAAGGAGTCTCCGGAGTGGGTGCATTTTGGTGCTGGAAATATCTTTAGAGGCTTTATTGGTGGTATTGCTGATACGCTTATGGAAAAGGGGGAGCTCTCTACTGGAATCATTGCAACGGATTCATTTGATGGAGAGATAATCGATAGAATATATGAGCCTTTTGATATGCTCACACTTTCTGTAGGACTAAAACCTGATGGAAACAGTGTTAAGAAGGTTACAGCAGGAATTGCTGATGCAGTAAAGGCAGATAATGATCACCTGGATGAGCTGCTTGCAATAGCTTCGAAAGAGTCACTCAAGATGATTTCATTTACCATTACTGAAAAGGGTTATGCCTGCACAGATATTTCTGGTAATACACTTCCGTTTGTTGAAGAAGATATTACAAATGGACCTAAGAAGCCAACTACTGCCATGGGTATAGTTACTTCAATGCTCTATGCAAGATTCAAGGCTGGTGCTGCGAAAATCGCTTTGGTAAGCATGGATAACTGCAGTCAGAATGGAAAGAAGCTTCGTGATGGCGTGCTCTTTGTTGCTAAGAAATGGCAGAAGAAGGGCTTCGTTACAGAGGAGTTTGTTGATTATATATCCGATGAAGAAGTGGTAGCATTTCCTTGGAGCATGATCGATAAGATCACTCCTAGACCTGATGATTCTATAGCAAGTGAGCTTAAGGAACTGGGTATAGAAAATATGGATCCGATCATTACAGCGAGACATACCTACATAGCTCCATTTGTAAATGCTGAGATTCCTGAATACCTTGTAATCGAAGATTCATTTCCAAATGGCAGACCTCCACTGGAGGATGCAGGTGTCTATATGACTGACCGTGATACGGTTAATAAGGCAGAGAAGATGAAGGTTATGACTTGCCTTAATCCGCTTCATACAGCACTTGCTATCACAGGATGTCTGCTGGGCTATAAGAAAATCTCAGAAGAGATGCAGGATGAGGACCTAAAGAACCTTGTATATAAACTGGGCGAAGAAGGCATGCCTGTTGTAATAAGTCCTGGAATAATAAATCCAGAAGATTTTATCAAGGAGGTTCTTGAAGAGAGACTTCCTAATCCATATCTTCCTGATACACCTCAGAGAATCGCAACAGATACAAGCCAGAAGCTTGCTATCAGATTTGGCGAAACAATCAGAGGTTATGTTCAGAAGGGCGAAGAAGATAACATGAGGATTATTCCATTTGTCATTGCAGCATGGCTCAGATATCTGATCGGTGTAGATGATGAAGGAAACAAGATGGAACTAAGTCCAGATCCTATGCTTGATGTATTAAGAGGGGCGCTTGAGGATGTAACTCTGGGAAATACCCAGGATGATATGTCAGGTGTTAACTGGATACTTAGTAAAGAAGAACTTTTCGGTATTAATATATTTGAAACCGATGATATGAATGGCAAGATCAAGAAACATTTTTCAGAAATGTTAGAGGGGCCAGGGGCAGTTCGTAGAGCTCTTAAAAAACTTGTAAGTGAGTAAAGAACTGGCATAAAGAGAGGTATGAGGTATGGTTAAACTATCTAGTATTTTCAGTGATTATATGGTTCTCCAAAGAGATACTGATGAGAACTTGTTTTGGGGGTTAGCCAAGGGACAGGTGACTGTTCAGTTTAAGAATGAAGAGTCTGGAAATCAGGATGAGATCTTTGAGGAAACGGTTGCAGTAGATGAGGGTGGTAACTTTAAGGTTAGTCTTCCTAAAAGAGCAGCTGGAGGAGATTTCAGTCTTACAGTAAAGGATGCTGATGGAGAGACTAAAGTATTTGAACATATCACATATGGTGATGTCTTTGTATGTGGTGGTCAGTCTAATATGGAACTTCCACTTGCTCGTACCATGGAGAATTATGCAGATGAGATTACTGCTACGGATAATAAGAATATCCGTTTCTTCAGAGTGCCTGAAAAGTTCAACTTCCATCATACTGAGGAAATGATCGAGAGTGGATCATGGCAGTATGCTAAGATGCCTGAAATACTGAATTTTGGTGCGGTAGCATATTTTACTGCTAAAGAGATCAGTGAGAAGGAAGGGGTAACAGTAGGTATATATAATACCGCAATCGGTGGTACTCCTATAAAGTCCTGGGTTGGCGAAGAAACCATGAGAGAACTTGGACTTCACGTGGCTGAATATGAAGAGTGTAAGAATGATGAATGGGTACAGGAAACTCAAAGAAGAGAACAGGCAGAAGATATGGCCTGGAGAGAGGATGCTGATAAGTCCTTTGAACAGGATCTTTCAGGCAATCTAAGTGGTACCTTTAATGTGCCAGGTTTCTTTGAGGGAACACCTCTTGGAGGCAAATGTCTTGCAGTTCATTTTAAGAAAGAGTTCGAACTGGGAGATGGCTGGAGCGACGAAGAGACAAAGCTCTATCTTGGTGCAATCATCGATTCAGATAAGGTCTATGTTAATGGCGAGTTTGTAGGTGAGACAGGTTATCTCTATCCACCTAGAATATATAAGATTCCACAGGGACTTCTTAAGAAGGGCAAAAATGTAATCGAGATAAGATTCCTCGTATTTAGACGCGAGGGCGGTTTTATGCCGGGCCTTGGTAAGTACTATATGATTAAGCGTCCTGATGGAGAGACTGTATCTTTGGCAGGTGAGTGGGAATATACAGTAGCGAAAGAGATGCCATATATTGAAAATATGACATTTTTCTCATACAAGGCGACTGGCGTATATAACTGCATGATCTACCCACTGAGACGTGTTAAGACACGAGGATTCTTCTTCTATCAGGGAGAATCAAATGTAGATGATTATGTTACATATAAAGATGAGTTTGAGGCTGTTATTAAGGATTGGAGAAAGCTGTGGGGTGATGAAACACTTCCATTTATGTTTGTGCAGCTGGCTTCCTTTAATGACGGTAACAGAGCTGGATACTATGGAAGAAGAAGCTACCTCACTGAAGAACAGAGAAAGTGCTGTGAGCTTCCATTTACAGCAATGATTCAGGCCTATGATCTGGGAGAGTCCAGTGACCTTCATCCAACTAACAAGAAAGAGGTTGGAAGACGTGCTGCTCTTGCTGCTGCAGATCTTGTTTATGGAAGAGAAAAGTATATTCCTGGACCAGAAAGAGTGGATATAGAGTATTCAATCTATAGTGAAACTGAAAACGAAGCAAAGGTTATCTTCGGAGATAGTATTAAATTAATACTAAGTCATGGTATTGGAATGCTGGTTGAAGAAGATAGAAATGAGACAGATGTTATCGGTTTCTGTTACTGGATTGGTGATACAGCTTATCCAGCAAAGGCTGAGATCATAGATAATAATAAGGTGCTTGTCAGATATCCAAAGGAGGCTGAGGTTATTAGCTATGCCTGGAGCGATAGTCCTCTAGATGCAAATGTTTATAGTGAGGACCGTCTGCCAGTAGTACCATTCCGTATTGAATTAAATAAATGATTATAAAAGACATTAAAAAGGGGGACTAGATAATTGTTAAGAGAAGTAAAGGTTGAAAATGGAATTGTAAGAGGAGTTGCATCTGCAGATCCTCGTGTTACTACATTTAAGGGTATTCCTTATGCTGCACCACCGGTTGGTAAGAACCGTTGGAGAGCACCACAGCCTTGTACAGATTGGGACGGAGTACTGCTTGCTCAGGAGTTTGCTCCTATCTCAATGCAGGATCAGCCAGGTGTTGGTGAAGATGTTTATTGTAAAGAGTGGCATGTAGATCCAGATATTCCTATGGATGAGGATTGTCTCTATCTAAATATCTGGACTCCAGCAAAGAGTGCAGATGAGAAGCTTCCAGTTCTTGTTTGGTATTTCGGTGGAGCCTTCCAGTGGGGCTATACAGCAGAAATGGAATTCGACGGTGAGCGCCTTGCAAGAAGAGGAATCATTGTTGTAAGTGTAAACTACAGACTTGCAGTTATGGGATTCCTTGCACATCCAGAGATCACAAAAGAGAATCCTGATGCGCCAGCAAACTTTGGTCTTCTTGATCAGCAGGCTGGACTTCATTGGGTACATAGAAATATCGCTGCATTTGGTGGTGATCCAGACAGAATCACAATAGCTGGTCAGTCAGCTGGTGGTGGAAGTACACTTCAGCAGCTTACATGCGAAGCTAACAAGGATATTGTAAAGGGAGCTGTCATCTTCAGTGGAATGATCGACATGGAAGGAATGACAGGCGACATCTTTAATCCTCTTACTCTTGAAGAGGCAGAGAAGAAGGGTGAAGAGTTCTTTGAGTTTATGGGCGTTAAGTCCCTTGAAGAGGCAAGAGCCCTGGATGCTGCAAAGGTACGTGACCTGTACGGAGAGTTTTCACCTATGAATTTTGCTCCAGATTCTCCACCACAGCTTGATAAGAAGATGTTCCCTATCAAAGATGGTAAGAATTATCTTGGTAATCCACTTACACTTCTTGAGGAAGGTAAGTATCCAGATGTTCCAGTTATTACAGGATATACAAGCGATGAGTTTACATTTGGCGGTGTAAACATAGTTGAAAAGAGCGTAAAGAGAGCTGTTGGAAAGGCTATGGCAAGTGAAAAGGCTTTAGGAAAGAATGCTAACTTCTATTGCTACTGCTTCGATCCATCCATTCCTGGTGAGGATAATCCAGGAACCTTCCACTCAGTTGATCTCTGGTTCTGGTTCGAATCTATTCAGAAGTGCTGGAGACCATTTAAGGGTAAGCACTTTGATCTGGCAAGAGAAATGTGCAACTACTTTGCTAATTTTGTTAAGACAGGTGATCCTAACGGACTTGATGCAGATGGAACCGAGATGCCTAAGTGGGAAGCTTATGATCCAGATAAGGAGAACATACTTAGACTTAAGGAACAGTAGATAGTGCATGATTATAAAGAGAGGTGCCTATGAGAAGTATTATAGATGAGTATTTTTTACTACATAGTAAGACTGCATGTAAGCTTTTTAATGAGCATGCGGATAAGATGCCTATAATTGACTATCATAATCATCTCAGTCCTCAGGAAATCGCTGAGGATAAGATGTATGAGAATATGACGGAGCTATGGTTGGGGGGCGATCATTACAAATGGCGTGCAATGCGTGCCAGAGGCTACTCAGAGGAGCTTGTAACTGGAAGACGAAATGTTACTGCAGTGGACAGCTTTATAGATGAGGAAGAGCTTGATTATCGTCGTTTCCTTGCATACGCTGATACAGTCCAGAATCTGATTGGAAATCCGATATATCACTGGACCCATCTGGAGCTTAAAAGATATTTTGATATCGACGATGCGCTTACACCAGATACAGCAGATTATATCTGGGACAAATGCAATCAGCTCCTTAAGAATGAGGAGTTTTCTGCTCGTGGTCTTCTAAGAAAGCAGAAGGTGGAAACACTCTGTACCACAGATGATCCTATAGATGACCTGAAGTATCATAAGCAGATCGCTCAGGAAGTTGACGATATAAGCGTGAGACCTTCTTTCAGACCTGGAAATGTACTGAGTATAGAGAGTGCTGGTTTCTGTGATTATATAGCAAAGCTGGCTGAGGTATCTCAGATTGAGATAACAGATATTGAGTCACTGCTTGAGGCTTTGAAGAAGAGACTTGATTATTTTGTTGAGGCGAGCTGTCGTGTAACAGACCACAGTCTGGAAACAGATTTTTACAGAGATACTGATATCACTTCAGTAAATAGCATACTAAAGAAGAGACTTTCTGAGGGAGAGTCCACTTCTATAACATTAGATGAGGCGGCTGCATTTAGAGGCTATGTCCTTATCGAGCTTGGTAAAATGTATGCGGACCGAGAGCTTGCTATGCAGCTTCATATCGGAGCCCTCCGCAACAATTCAAACAGAATGCTGAAGGTATTGGGAGTGGATACTGGTTTCGATAGTATTGCTGATTTTAATTACATGCCTCAACTTTCTGCGATAATGAACAAGATGGATGAAAAGGATCAGCTTCCTCGTACTATTCTTTATTATCTGAATCCTAAGGATGCAACTGCACTTTCAACTCTAGCAGGTTGTTTCCAGGGAAATAATAAAGGAATCAGAGGAAAGATTCAGCTGGGAAGTGCATGGTGGTTCAATGATCATAAGTTTGGTATTGAACAGCAGCTTCAGGTGCTTTCGGATACAGGACTTCTTTCCACGTTTGTAGGTATGCTTACAGATTCAAGAAGTTTCCTGTCATTCCCAAGACATGAATATTTCAGACGTATTTTGTGCGACCGTATAGGAACGCTGGTTGAGAAAAATGAATATCCATATGATATGGTATTCCTGGGTGAGATGGTAGAGAATATCTGCTACAACAACGCTAAGGATTACTTCGACTTTGATTAATGTGCAGTGGGGGCTGTCCCCACTGCACATTACCTCTAAAAAGAAAAGAGAGTAGATATGAAAACAGTAGACGAAATTAAAGAAGCATTTAGAAAGATTGGTATTATTCCAGTAGTTGTACTGGATGATGAGGAGCAGGCTGAGCCACTGGCTGAGGCGCTGTTACGCGGAGGTCTTCCGGCAGCAGAAGTAACATTTAGAACTGATGCAGCTGCAGCGTCGATCCGCAGAATGAAGGAGAAATATCCAGAGCTTCTTGTGGGAGCAGGAACAGTTCTTACAAGAGAACAGGTGGATAGAGCTGTGGATGCAGGTGCAGAGTTTCTGGTAAGCCCTGGGCTTAATCCGGATATAGTAAAGTATGCTATGGAAAAGGGAGTACCATTTACTCCTGGAACTCAGACTCCAAGTGAGATGGAGCAGGCCATGGCTTTAGGACTGGATTTCGTAAAGTTCTTCCCAGCTGAACCATCAGGCGGCCTTAATATGATCAAGGCAGTAGCGGCAGCATATACAAAGCTTTCCTTTATGCCTACAGGCGGAATTAATGCAAAAAATGTTGGGGACTACCTGGCGTATGATAGGATCGTTGCCTGTGGTGGAAGCTGGATGGTAAAGAAAGACCTTATAAATGCAGGAGATTTTGCTGAGATTGAACGTCTTGTGGCAGAAGCTGCAGCGCTCGTGAAGAGATAATATATAGAATTAATTTATACTAGGAGTATATAGAAATGAAAAGTAGCTTGGTGATAAAATCAAAAAGTGATTGTAAATACGATATGCTGAGTCTGGGAGAGGTTATGCTCCGAATGGACCCAGGTGAAGGCAGAATTCGTACTGCACGTAATTTCCGAGTTTGGGAAGGCGGCGGTGAGTATAATGTAGCCCGCGCACTTCACAAATGCTTTGATATGAAGACTGGAATCCTTACAGCAATTGCTGACAATGAGGTTGGACTTCTTATCAAGGATCTTATTGAACAGGGTGGTGTAGATACATCCCTGATCTCATGGAAAGAAACAGACGGAATAGGAAAGAAATGTCGTAACGGCATTAACTTTACTGAAAGAGGTTTCGGAATAAGGGGCGCGCTTAGCTGCTCAGACAGAGCAAATACAGCTATATCCCAGGCGACTATCGAGGATTTCGATTTTGAATATATCTTCGGAACTCTGGGAGTGAGATGGTTCCACACTGGTGGAATTTACGCAGCACTTTCATCTGAGTCTCAGAAAACTGTTATAGAGGCTTGTAAGATTGCAAAGAAGTATGGAACTATAGTTTCATACGATCTGAATTACCGTGCATCTCTCTGGGATCTTGCTGGTGGAATAGACGAATGCGTTAAGGTTAACCGCGAGATAGCAAAGTATGCAGATGTAGTGATCGGTAGTGAAGAAGACTATGTTGCATGTCTCGGATATGAGGTTGAGGGGGCTGACGAAGGCTTTAAGGAGCTAAATGTAGATGCCTTTAAAACTATGCTTTCGAAGGTTGCTGCAGATTTCCCTAACATTAAGATTCTGGCAAATATGCTTCATACAGTTAGAACTGCCAGTGTAAATGACTGGAAGGTTCTTGTACTTGCTGATAATGAGATAGGCATGTCCCGAGAATATGAGGGACTTGAGGTTCTTGATAGAGTGGGTATTGGAGATTCCTTCGCTGCTGGATTTATATATGGTCTTATGACCTCTACAGATCCAGAGGTAGCAGTGAACTATGGAGCAGCTCATGGTGCTCTTGCTATGACAACGCCTGGAGATACATCTATGGCGCGTCTTAGTGAGGTTGAAGCTATTATGAATGCTGCAGGTGCCCGCGTTAAGAGGTAAGAAGCCATGAGAGAATTTAAGGAGATTATATGGCAGGACGGAGAGTATTCATACGACGCTGCCTATGGATTTGTTCCAAGTATTCATGGATATATCCATGATGAGGATGATGCAGACAGAGACTGCATGCTGGTTATTCCTGGTGGTGGTTATTGTATGTGTACGCCTCACGAGGGTGAACTGGTGGCTGAGGTGTTTTATGAGCAGGGGATGAATACATTTGTCCTCACATACACCACAGATATTACTATGTCAGTTCCATTAAAGAAGCAGCCGCTGGAGGATGCATCCAGAGCTGTAAGATTCATCAGAAAACGAGAAACTGAATATAACATCCAGGGAAAGAAACTGATCGTTTGTGGATTTTCTGCAGGCGCTCATGTAGCTGGAAGCCTGGCGGTCCATTTTGCTGATATTACTGATAGATCATCTGAATATGCAGATATAAATAACAGACCAGATGGCGCCATATTTGCATATCCTGTTATTACAACAGGCGAATACACTCATGAGTATTCTGTGCAGGCGCTTTTAGGAAAGGAACCAACTGCTGAGGAACTTGAGTACTTCTCTCTTGAGAAGCAGGTGACTGAGAATACACCACCATGTTTCCTGTGGCAGACGGCGGAAGATAATCTGGTACCAGTAGAGAACAGTTATCTTATGGCTAAGGCTCTTCGAGAGAAGGGAATACCATTTGCACATTACGTTTTCCCTACTGGATTCCATGGTCTCAGTTATCCATCGGAAAAATTCTTCTCCTTCAATGCTGGTGGAGAATATGTTCTCGAACAGCTGGAGAAAGCTGTGGCAGCCGTTAAGGCGGGCAAGGGGAACAATGTTTCCGAACAGAGGAAGAAGGAGCTGGAGGAACAGTTCCCAGATCCAAAGCCTGAAGGTCAGGATGAGAACAAGCGGGCTGAGACAGAAAACCAGGAAGCACAGCAGGATGAAGGGGGGCTTCCACCAATCGATTTTACATGGAGCGAGGATATAGGCGTATGGCCTGAGCTTGCACGTGTATGGATGAACAGGTTTTAGGAGGTTACGATGAGAAGAGGGATTAAAGTATTTACAAGCACAGCTCTTGCTGCAGCAATGATCTTAGGTCTTGGAGCTTGTGGCAAAGTTGAGACAGGGGACAATACTCAGAGTACAGAAGCGACTTCTGAGGACGTAGCATCAACGAGTGTTGCAGCTGTCGAAGAGGCAGAGGGAAACATACTTAAAAATGGATATTTCAGCAGTGATGATGTATCTGCATGGTCTATAGAAGGTGGTTCTCTTGGAATAGAAGTTATAAGCGATGGAAACGGACCTGATGGCTTTCCTACTTATGGAAAGATAAACAGAGATCCAGAGTCATCTTCACCTTATGACTGTTTCGCACAGGATGTAACTGATAGCCTTGAAGGAGGCGTTACATATGACTATGAATTTTATGCAATGCTTTCTGATGAATATGAAGGCGCTCCTGCAGATCAGCGAGTAGTTGATTTTGCTCCATACATAACTGTGGATGGAAATACAACATATCTCGGTTCTTACTCAGCTGAGATAACAGGTAATCCAAGTGAGACTCTAACACCAGGCGAATGGAAGAAGTTCTCTGGTACCTTCACTCCAAGCTTCAGCGGAAAGGCTGAAAAGGCAGTTATCCGTATTATTGAGCAGGGTACTGACTATGGAAATGGTACTTGCGTAAAGGGAGATTACTATATAGCAGGCGTAAAGCTTGTTCCTCAGGATGGAGGCACTGCAACTGCTATAGGAGTTGAAGAGGATATCGTAGATCTTAGAAGCGTAGTTGCTTCATCTGAGGGTCTTGGGGACGATGCCATAATCGGTTGTTGTCTTGGATCCGTAGGTGTAAATGATTCAAATCTTATGAAGCTGGTTAAGAAACATTTCAATGCTGTAACTCTTGAAAATGAGCTTAAGCCAGATTCAATGTTTGGATATAACAACGATGCTCCTGCAGATGGAAGTATTCATGAAGAAGAACTGAATGGTGAGACTATCGAAGTTCCAACACTTGATTTTTCAAGAGCAGAGGCAATCTTAGATGAGATAGCTGCATGGAATGAAGAAAATCCTGATAAGATCATCAAGGTTCGTGGCCATGTTCTTGTATGGCATTCACAGACACCTGAGTGGTTCTTCCATGAGGATTATGATAAGAAGAATGACTATGTTTCTTCAGAAGTTATGAACCAGAGACTTGAATGGTATATCAAGTCAGTGCTGGAACATTTTACTGCTGATGATAGCAAGTATAAGGATCTTTTCTATGGATGGGATGTTGTTAATGAAGCAATCAGCGACAGCACAGCTACCTATAGAACAGATGAAGAGCCAGGCAGCGATCAGCTTTCTGATTCAACACATGGAAGCAAGTCAAGCTGGTGGAAGGTTTACGGATCAAATGAATTCGTAATCAATGCATTTAAGTACGCAAATACTTACGCTCCTGAATCTCTTGAGCTTTACTACAATGATTACAATGAATGTGATTCAAAGAAGGCTGAGGGAATCAAGCAGCTTCTTACAGATGTTAAATCTGCAGAGGGAACACGTATTGATGGTTTCGGTATGCAGGGACATTATACAGTAAGCGCTCCATCAGTAGATCAGATTGAAACGGCTGCAAGAGGTTATGCAGAGATAGTTGATAAGATAATGCTCACTGAGCTGGATGTAAAGGTTAGTGCTATGTTCGATGGAACAGAGGCAGGCCTTGTAGATGAGTATGCTAGACAGGCTGCTTATTATAGCCAGATATATGAGCTTATGAAGAAGTTAAATGCTGAAGATGGAATCACAGTATCAGGCATCACAATCTGGGGTGTAATCGATACATATTCATGGCTTCAGCAGCAGAGTAACGTAGGTGGTGGTGCAACAGGTACTATCCTTCAGTGCCCACTTCTCTTCGATGGAAGCTATAAAGCAAAGCCGGCATTTTATGCCTTTACTGATCCTTCATCAGTAGATGAGTCAGTTCTCGTAGTTGAGAGACCTACTATCGAGGTAAAGAAGGGTACAGTAAATGTAGCTGAGACAGTTGATCCAGCATGGGACGATGTTGAAGCTGTTCCGCTGGAGATAAAGGTTCAGAATGCAAAGGCTACTGCTGATGCAAAGCTTCTTTGGGATGAGGAAAATCTCTATGTTTACTTTAATGTAAAAGATGATGTCCTGAATGATGACAGCGAAGATGATTATCAGCAGGATAGTGTCGAAGTATTTATTGATGAAACAAATTCACGCGCAGGTGGATATGATGATGGAGATAAGCAGTATCGTGTAAGCTTCAATAATAAGAGGAGCTTTAACGGTGAGAAATGTCTCGACGAATATATCAAGTCCTACGCAGAACAAACAGACGATGGATATATCATAGTCTGTGCGATCAAGTGGAGTGAGATAACTCCTGAGGCTGGAACCGAGATCGGTCTTGAGCTTCAGATAAATGATGCCGGTGGTAGCGGTGAGAGAATCGGTACCATGAGCTGGGCAGATGATACTGGTACATGTTATATGAATCCGGCAATGTTCGGACACGCGGAGTTAGTAGAATAAAGTGAAAAAAGAAGTTAGTAAAATGACATCGAAGGCCTTAAGTAGTATCGAGGCCTTCGATATTCATGAAAAGGATATATTGCTATACAGCCCGATAGATCTTTCTTTTGATACAACTACAAGTGGTGGCTATATCAAGGGATATGTATTCTTCACTGATAAGCAGCTGGGTGTACTTACCATGGAACTCCCATCGGATTACGTGGTTACCTTTAATGGAATAAAAGACGGTATAAATGTGGATGAACCGGGTGAATATGAATGCACTCTTTATGATATGAGTAATATAGCACATATACATCTGGATCACTATATTGGAACTAATATCGTTTCAGCTGAGTATAAGGGTGAAGTCGTAAGGGTAGCTGCTTTTACCAATAGATATCAAGGCGAGATGAATGTTCTCATTCGTCAGCTTAGAGGATATCTTAAGGGACAGGAACTTACAGTGACTGAGATCGAGGAAGAGGAAGAAGCTCAGGAGGAAACAAAGAAGAACAAGCGTTCGATATTTGGAAGAACTCTGAAATACTTTCTGAAGTATAAGTTCCAGGTTGTAGTACTTATGCTTACCTATGGCGTTGCGGCTGTGATCAGTATTGCATGGCCTTATCTTATTGGTAAGGTGCTTTTTGATCACGTGCTGGAAAAGGATAATGAGTATCTGGTACAGTTCGGACTGAAGGGACAGTACATGCTGGCACTGCTTCTTGTAGCGCTGGTTATGATAGGCTGCAGACTTATTGCTGCAATATCAAATTATCTTCAGATATTTGTTATGGCAAGAGTTGCCAGTGAGGCAGTCCGTGATATTAAGACAGATGTCTTTGATGCTATGAGCCGCCTTTCACTGGACTTCTTTGTAAATAAGCAGACTGGTGGACTGATGACCAGAGTACTTAGTGATTCTGAGAAAGTTAGAGATTTCTTCATCGATGGCCTTCCGATGGTCTTCGTACATGGTATAACCATAGTAGTAACATTTGTTGTTATGTACAGACTTAATTGGCAGATGGCACTTATCGCCTGTATACTTCTGCCACTTCTGGTATTCCTTACTGTTAAGCTTCGTCCAGGACTCTGGACTCTTTCAGGAAAGAGACACCGTGCAGAGAAGTCTGTTACAGGAAGAGCAAATGATAATCTCACTGGTTCACGAGTAGTAAAGGCATTTGGCCAGGAAGCTTCTGAGATAGCGAGATTTGAATCACCAAATCATCATCTTAGAGATGCAGAGATCAACATGGTAAGACTTCGTAACCGTATAGCAATTCTATACAATATGGTTCAGGAGATTTCAAGCATCTGGATTTGGCTTATCGGAGTATTCTTCGTACTGAAGACAGATAAGATCGATGTGGGTGTGCTGATAACCTTTGTTGGTTATGTTATGCAGCTTAACGGACCTATGAATTTCTTTGCATGGATATTCCGTATGTGGGCTGACAGTATTAATTCAGCAGAGAGACTTTTCGAGATCATCGATGCAATACCTGATATTCAGGAAAAGGAAGATCCAGTAAGATTAACTGAGCCACGAGGAGAGATTGAGCTTTCAAATGTATCTTTTGGCTATCAGGTTGGACGACCAGTTCTGAAAGAGATCAACCTTAAGGTTAAGGAAGGCGAGATGCTGGGAATAGTTGGACGTTCCGGAGCAGGTAAGTCAACTCTGGTTAACCTGATATCACGTCTCTATGATGTAAATGAGGGTTCTATCAAGATTGATGGTACAGACGTTAAGGATCTGTCTCTTGCAGATCTTCGTAAGAATGTTTCTATGGTTTCTCAGGACACCTATATCTTTATGGGTTCCGTAGCAAAGAATATTGCGTATGGAAATGAGAATGCCACGAGAGCAGATATCATAAGGGCGGCAAAGCTTGCCAGTGCCCATGATTTTATATCAAGACTTCCGGATGGATATGACACCATTATAGGTGCATCTGGAAAGAATCTGTCAGGTGGTGAAAAGCAGAGGCTTTCTATCGCCAGAGCAATACTTGCTGATCCAAAGATTCTGATCCTGGATGAGGCGACAGCCAGTGTGGATACAGAGACTGAGAAGGCAATACAGAATTCTCTGAAACTTCTGGTTAAGGGAAGAACAACACTTTCTATAGCACATAGACTTTCGACCCTTTCAGATGCTGACAGACTTATAGTAATAGATGGTGGACGTATAGTCGAAGAAGGAACTGAGGAAGAACTTGGAAAGCTGGAGAATGGTATCTACCATAACCTCCTGGAACTCCAAACCAAGTCTCTTGCCTTAGAGTCGGCTTCATTCTAAATACGCTTATGACACATTTTATAAGGATTAATTATGGAAGATACAATAAATATTTATGAGAAAAAAGCCGAGGAAATGACGGCGATACATATGATATCGAAGTGTGATAAGTTTGCTGAAACTGAAGGAGGTTTTGTAAGCTTTGATTATGACGGTGTACATTATGACCGTATCAAGGTAGTAAGACTTTTCCCATTTAGTGATGCAAACAAGTTTATCTCTATTAGGGAGTATGGAAATGGAGATAAAGAGATTGGTATTATCGAAGATCTTTCTGAGATGACTGAGGAAACTCAGAAGATACTTAAGAAGCAGCTGGATCTCTGTTACTTTACTCCAGTTATCGAAAAGATAATGAGTATTAAGGATGAATATGGCTATGCATATTTCCATGTTATGACAGATAGAGGCGAGTGCAAGTTCACCATTAATATGGGTTCAAATGCAGTCACAAAGCTTTCTGATACGAGACTCATCATTATGGATGTGGATGAGAATCGTTTCGAAATCCGTGATGTGGAAGCTCTTTCACAGAAAGAGAAAAGAATGCTGGACATGTTCCTGTAAGCTAGTGTTTTTTGACGAGAGTATAAGGGTAATAATATGATACTAAAGTATATGCTTCCGAAGAGTCTGGAGAGTCAGATCAGTCTTTCGGGAGATGAACGAATCTATTACGCCGTACCAATCGATATAGATGATAGTGGTCGGTGGACTGAAAACTCCTTCTTTGTTGTTACTACAAAGAAGGTATATATACTGCGGGAATCAGACACGAAGGTGTATGATATCAAGGATATGAAATCAGCAAAGGCTGAGCCTGGAGTTGGTGGTGGAATTATCACAGTGAAGCATCAGGGCGTTGAGAGAGTTCTGGCTCACTATTCTGCTAAGCATCTGGGACGTTATGCATATATTGCCAGAGGTATCAACATTCTGATTTCTGGTCGATTTGAAGAGGTTGAGAGTCCTGAGTATGAGAAGACCTGTCCTATATGTGGCAGAGCCATTCCTGGAACTAAGCGCTGTCCAAAGTGCTCGAAGGAGGGCGGCTTCTTAAGTGTATTTCTTAAGATGGCAAAGCCGTACAAGAAAGGTTTCTTTGGCGTCTTCATGCTCATGGTTATGGTTGCTGTAACAACACTGGGTGGACCAGAGGTTCAGAAGCGACTCATTAATAACGTTCTGAAGAAGAATGGCAGCATGCAGGAGGCTCTTCTCTATCTGGCACTGATGTTTACACTAAGTGTGGCCATCGTTATCATCAATATAATGAAGAGTAACGGTTCGGCACGTCTTGGTTCAAAGATTGCGGCGGATCTGAGAGAAGAACTTTTCGTAAAGGTTCAGAAGCTGCCACTGGAATTCATTAATGATAGAAGACCAGGTGAACTTCTTAACAGAATAACTCAGGATACAAGATTTATCAGTGACTTTATGGCAGATGTATTCTGTAACCTGTTTGCTGTATTCTTTATCTTTATCTGGGATATCATCTTCATGCTTATTCTGGATGTTAAGCTGGCACTTATGATCTTTGCTATAGTTCCTATAGTGACGGTATTCATGCTTTCACTTAGAAAGACTATCAACAGGATATTCCATTTGCAGTTTAAGAAAAATGATGACGTAGCCAGTGATCTTCAGGATGTTGTATCTGGAATGCGTGAGGTAAAGAGTTACGGTAAGGAACTGGAAGAGTCTGAACGCTTCAAGGTTGTTTCTAAAGACTATGCAGTTATCCAGATGAGGAACGAACGCTTCTGGGCAATGTTCGACTTTGTAATGTCATTTCTCATGGGAATGGGTGTTGTAATCGTTGTCTACTTCGGCGGCAGGGACGTGTTCGCAGGAACTATGTCGGCCGGCGAGCTGTATCAGTTCGTAAGCTACACACTGCTTCTGTTCCAGTATGTTGGATGGCTTGGTCGACTTCCTAGAGAGATTTCAAGACTGACAAGCTGTCTTGAACGTATCTACGATGTTCTGGCTCAGGAAATACCTGAGGAATCTGAAACTGCGCATCCTATAGATATTGAGGGTGAGGTTACATTTGAACATGCAACCTTTGGATATAAGTCATATCAGCCTGTGCTTGAGGATATAAATGCTACTATAAAACCTGGAGAAATGATCGGTATAGTTGGTGCGTCTGGTACTGGTAAATCAACCCTGATCAATCTTCTCATGGGCCTATACAAGATAGATGACGGAAGGCTTCTGATAGATGGTACGGATCTTAATGAAGTAAGCCATGAATCCTACCATTCTCAGATAGGTGTTGTTCTTCAGGAGAACTTCCTGTTTGCAGGAACTATTATTGATAATATAAGGTTCTCTAAACCGGATGCAACGATAGAAGAGATTATTAAGGCTGCAAAGCTTGCAAATGCTCATGACTTTATCTGCAGGCTTCCGGATGGATATAATACCTACGTTGGAGAAAAGGGACATACCCTGTCAGGTGGTGAGAGACAGCGAATTGCTATCGCTAGAGCAATCCTTCCTGATCCTCGTATACTGATCCTTGATGAGGCAACAGCAAGTCTTGATACAGAAAGCGAATTCATGATCCAGAAGGCGCTTGAAAGACTTACAAGTGGCAAGACCACATTTGCTATTGCACACAGACTTTCAACACTGAAGAATGCAGACAGGATCATGGTTATTGATGGACATAGTATTGCTGAGATCGGAACTCACCAGGAACTCCTGGACCGAAAGGGGATATACTACAATCTGTTCACAGCACAGCTGGCTAAATCTTAGATTATAAGGGGCGATTCTTTTACAGGGAATCGTCCTTTTTTATGCATAAAAAACTCTTTGATAACCGCCGTTCAGGGTTTATAATATAAGGAAGTAATGTTTGTTAAAACCATGGGGATTATTAGGGGTGTTTATGGCAAATAAAAGGATAGCACTTTTGCTGGGACAGGCAGATGAGCCTTATCAGCAGGAGTTTATTAATGGGGTAAAGATACGAGCATTCGAGTTGGGATATGATGTCCTGATCTTTTCGATGTTTATAAAATATCAGAATACAAAAGAGCGCGAGGTTGGAGATTCTAATATCTTTAATCTTGTTAACTTTTCTATGTTTGATGCAGTCTTAGTTCTTTCTGACACTATACAGACTCCTGAGGTTGAAAAGAAACTTGAGGAGCGTATATATCGTGAGTTCAATGGTCCTGTCATCTGTATAGATACAGATAGCAAGTACTTCTACAGCTTTTGGACTGATGGATATCCTATGGTCTATACTACAGTTTCTCATCTTATTGAAGAACATGGGGCAAAGGATATTGCTTATCTTACTGGTCGTGAGCACCATTATCACAGCCAGAGACGACTTGCAGCCTATATGGATGCAATGAAGGATCATAATCTTGAAATCCAGCCTGGACGAATTCAATATGGTGATTTCTGGTACACTAGTGGTACCGGATTTGCTGAGCAGTTTTTCCATAATGGGGAGCATCTTCCTGACGCTATAGTGTGTGCAAATGATTGCATGGCTATTGGTGTTGCTGAGGAGATGACACGTCGCGGAGTCAGGATTCCTGAAGATCTTCTTCTGGCTGGTTTTGGAACCAGTGAAGAGGGACAGCTTTCACCAAAGTCACTGACATCCAGTTACATCCCTACAGAATATTATGGAGAATATGCAGTAGATGCATTAATCTGCCTTTCAAAGGGCGAAGAAGTTCCTGAAATAAAACCAGAAGTGGATCTTTTCCTGGGACAGAGCTGTGGATGTGAAGGTCTTCCGGAAGAAAAGTATTTTTCTAAGAGACCAACATGGATGTCTGCTGAATCAGAGGACGGTTATTATTCTATACATAACAGTATGTTAGAAGATCTTTTGGAGGCAACTGATCTGGAAGAATACTTCCGTACTGTGTATGAGAATATTTTTTATCTAAGAGGAATAAAACGTCTTGAGATATGTCTTAATTCAGGATGGCTTAATGAAGATGTACTGGTTGATAATGATTTTCCTGAGAATGGCTACTCTCATACCATGATCAATGTTTTATCATATAATTATAAGGACTCTTCCCGTTCAGGAATTGATACAAAGAATATCATTGAAACAAGCAAGATGCTTCCTTATATAAATGATGATGAAAACCCAGTGTGTCTTATCTTTTCTCCAATCTATGTGGAGGAAAAGTCTCTCGGTTATTCCATGGTAAGCTTTGGTTCTGAGCTTAGGAGCTACGAGGAAGTTACTCGTCTTTGGTTGAATCTTGTATCCAAGGGGCTCGAAAGCCTGAGAAGAGCTTATGCTATAAGACTTCTGGAAAAGAGAACTACAAGTAAGATTCCTATGAAGTTCCCTGCAGATGATTCCAAGAAGTCAGCAATAAAGAGTAAAGAACTCACAGAGGAAGAGACCCGTGAAATAAAAGAGGTTGAGAAGATTCTCGATGAAAATCTGCTGACATATCATTTCCAGCCTATTGTTAATGCAGTTGATGGAGAAATTTATTCCTATGAGGCGCTTATGCGCTCTAATTCTGAGTGGATGATACCTCCGCTTCAGATTATTAAGGATGCAGATTTTCTTGGCAGACTTAGCGATGTTGAGAAAGCTACCTTTGTAAATGTCCTTACTCTGGTGGAAGAAAGAGCCTCTGAGTTTGAGGGCAAGAAGATCTTTATTAACAGTATTCCAGGCAGCAAGCTGGAGTATAATGATTTCGTTAAGATAGAGGGCCTGTTAAAGAAGAATCATGAGTCTACGGTTGTGGAGCTTACTGAGCAGGCTGAGCTTCTTGATGCTGAATTTGATCAGCTGAAGGAACAATATAATCGACTGGGTATTGAGATGGCGGTTGATGATTATGGAACTGGTTATTCCAATGTAAGTAATCTCTTAAGATATATGCCGAACTATGTAAAGATTGACAGATCTCTGCTTTCTGAAATACAGAACAGTTCTCAGAAACAGCATTTCGTAAGAGAGATAATCGATTTTTGTCATTCTAATAATATATTGGCTCTGGCTGAGGGTGTTGAAACTTCGGAAGAGCTTAGAACGGTTATCAGACTGGGAGCAGATCTGATACAGGGTTACTATATTGCTCGCCCAGCACCTGAGGTTATTCAGTCTGTTGATGGAAATGTTAAGCTTGAGATTGCCCGTTTCCATAGAGAACGAGAAGATGGTGCCAGTGAGATGGTTTATATTGCTGGAAGAACAAGCAGGGTATCTATCAGCAGTCTTGAGCGAGAAAATAAGAATACCATCATAATCGGTGATAAGGAAGCAACATTCCGAGATATTACTATTGTTGGAACTCCTAATAGAAAATCCAACATACATATAGAGGTTCTTGAGGGGTATGACGGAAGAGTTACACTGGAGAATGTGTCTCTTTCAAATAAAAAAGGAAGACCATGTATTAATATTTCTGAAAACTCCAAGTTAACTCTGAGCCTTGAGGGAGATAATATATTTGAGGGCGTTGGTATTACTGTGCCTGAAACCTCAAAACTCACAGTTGAGGGAGATGGAGATCTTAAGCTGTATTTATCGGGAGCTGAAATATATGGTATAGGAAATGGGGTCGAAAAAGGTCATGGCACTCTGGAATTCTATCAGGATGGAGAAATCTATATTGAGTCCAATGGTCAGACCACTATCGGAATCGGTTCGGGAATGGGTGGTACTACCAGGATCAATAAGGGTAAGTATAACTTCCATCTAAACAGCGATGAAGGTGTAGGTATTGGTTCTCTCAGAGGAAATCAGTATCTTGAAATTCATGACTGTGATCTTTTGATGGATAATGGATTCTATAAGGGTGTATTTATAGGTAATCTGGAAAATAATTCTGGTGTCAATATATGGCGAAGTCTTATCCGTCTTACAGGAAGTGGAAAGCGTCTCAGCATGATAGGTACTGTGGACGGCGAACGTGCAGATATCTATCTGCATGATATGTCATTTATCACGAGTTTTAGAGCCGAATATGCTACTGCTTTGGGAAGTCTCGCTGGTGATAGTAATATAAAGTATTCCAAGGCTGGTCTTAAGTATAAAGGCGATGGACGTCAGGCTTTTGTTTATGGTGGTGTAAGTGATAAGACTACTGTAGATATTGATGATGTGGATATGCATATAACTCTGGATTCTGAATCTGGCAAGCTGACCAATGCACCGGCTGAGAATATACGAAAATCCAGAGAAGTTGAAAGTGTAATAGTGAATGGTAAACAATTATGAATAGTGTAGCCTTTGTCTTTGCTTTGCTGGGACTTATACTCCTGACAGGCTTCATTTATCTGAATTATCCAAAACAGTGGCGCAGGCATAAGTTCTTTAATGTGATACTTATAGTCTTTCACATTATAGGAACTCTTTCCCTGGCCGGTATATTTGTAGTATATAAAAGAATTCCCTACGAGTGGGTTAAGTGGACCATATCTCGTTGGGGTTCTATCTATTATGTAGTAATCCTATATCTCGCCATACTATTCGGTCTTCGTCTGGTGGCGAGATTTATCTATGTCCGAGTAAGACGAGCAGAACATAAGAAGTTCACGGTGAAAGAGATACATCACCTGCTGGATAAGCGGGTTCACTCCATAGTATTTCTTGTGATTTCCTTTGGAATAGCATTTTACGGCTTTTTTAACATAGGAAATGTTATCGTCACTCACTACGATATAAAAGTGGACAAGGCCTGCCAGAGGGACAGCCTCAATGTGGTCTTTTTTGCAGATACCCACTGTGGAGCGGGAACCTGGTCTTTTACATATGATAAGCTGAAGAAGGAGATAGAAGAGGAGAATCCTGATATTATCCTGATAGGAGGAGATGTGTTTGACGAGACCACATCTGAAAAGGATATCGAATACTTTAGAAGTCTGGTTGAATCCTTTGATCCCCCTCTAGGAACATACTTTATCTATGGAAATCATGACGACTGCAGGGATGATCATACGGGCCAGCTTATGAGAGAAATGGGTATTACTGTTCTTGAGGACGAGATGCTAGTTGTTGATGGAGTCCAGCTGATCGGACGAAATGATCCAGTGGCTGGCCAGTTATCGCTGGACGAACTAATGGGAAAAGTAAATAAAGATGATTCACTTCCTACTATAATGCTCACTCATAGACCTGAGGAGTTTAAAGAGATATCCGCAACTGGCTGTGATATTGCACTTGCGGGTCATACCCATGGTTTCAATATCCCTCAGTTTATGGGACGAAATATCGCTTATGATATGTACTATGGACGTAAGGATTATAGCGGTATGACAGCCATCACAACTTCAGGAGTTTCTGCCTGGGGATTCCATTATAAGTTTCCTGCAAAGAGCGAGATTGTGAGTCTTCATATCACCTTCGACAAGTAAGAAAAAAAGACACGTTATAGCCTTTCAGTATAGTTGATTTATTAGTGATTTGCTGTTATACTCTACGCGTTAAAATAGTCATCCTGAGCGGGACTTGGGATCTTTATAGGAGGGATAAATTATGTTTAAGAAGGCACTTGCACTAATTTGTACAGCAGCTCTTTGCTTTTCACTTGTTGGTTGTGGGTCAAATTCCAACAATCAGGCAGGAGATAATGCTGAGGAGAGCGCTCCTGTTGTGGAGGATCTGAAGGCTATAAAGGATAAAGGGGAAATCGTAATCGGTATTACCGATTTTGAGCCAATGGACTATAAGGATGAGAGCGGTAACTGGATCGGCTTCGATGCAGATATGGCAAATGCATTCGCTGATAGTCTTGGTGTAAAAGCAAAATTCGTTGAGATTGAGTGGGATAACAAGGCTCTTGAGCTTAGTTCAGGAAGCATTGACTGTGTATGGAATGGTATGACTCTTACAGACGAAGTAAAGAGCTCTATGGACTGTTCTAAGGCATATTGTAACAATGCTCAGATAGTAATTGTTCCATCAGATAAGGCTGATCAGTATCAGACAGTTGAGAGTCTTACAGATCTTAACTTTGCAGTTGAAGTTGGTTCAGCTGGTGAGGAGCAGGCTAAGGAACACTCATTAAAATATACATCAGTTACTAACCAGGCCAGCGCACTTATGGAGGTTGCCGCTGGAACATCAGATGCAGCTATCATTGATTCACTTATGGCAGCAGCTATGGTTGGTGAAGGAACAAGCTACGATAAGCTTACATATACAGTTGGACTTAACAGCGAAGAGTATGGAGTTGGATTCCGTCAGGGTTCTGATCTTGTAGAGGAGCTTAACAGCTTCTTCAAGACAAGCTATGATGATGGCTCTATGACAAAGATTGCTGAAAAGTACGGCGTACAGGCTGCACTTATTCCACAGTAGAAGTGGGAATACCATTTTATAATTTAGAGGTCCAGCGTTTATGGAACTTTTTTTCGAACAATTACCAATAGTTATACATGCCCTTAATATAGGCTTTCTGCAGACCCTTAAGCTGTTCCTTGTGACACTTATTGGTGCAGTTCCTCTGGGACTACTTATATCCTTTGGCTCTATGTCAAAGATCCTCCCAGTAAAGGGCTTCTTCAAGATACTTATCTGGATCATAAGAGGAACTCCACTTATGATCCAGCTTCTTATTATCTATTATTTTCCAGGGCTGGTTATGCACAATGCTATCTGGGGTGGTGATGAGACAGGTCGTTTCCTTGCGTCTGCAGTTGCATTTATCATCAACTATGCCTGCTATTTCTCAGAGATTTTCAGAGGTGGTATTGAGAGCATACCAGTTGGACAGGATGAGGCCGGCTATGTGCTTGGTATGACAAAGTCTGAGGTGTTCTTCAAGGTTAAGCTCCTTCAGATGCTTAAGCGAATTCTTCCACCTATGTCTAACGAGATTCTGACACTTGTTAAGGATACATCTCTTGCTCGTATCATAGCTCTTCAGGAGGTTATATGGGCAGGACAGGCATTTATGAAGGGTTCCCAGGGTATCTCAGGTGCCATCTGGCCACTTTTCTTTACTGCCTTTTATTATCTGATATGTAACGGACTTCTTACACTGCTTCTTGGTGGTTTAGAGAAGAAGCTGAATTTCTTTAAGTAATGGAGAATCGTATGAGTATATTAGAGGTTGAACATATAAGCAAATCCTTTGGAAAGACTGAAGTCCTGAAGGATATATGCTTCACATTAGAGAAGAGTCAGGTTCTTTCTATTATTGGCTCTTCAGGAAGTGGTAAGACAACTCTTCTTCGTTGTCTGAATTTTCTTGAGGAGGCGGATAAGGGTGTTATCCGTGTAAATGGAGAGACTGTTTTTGATGGAGAGGATCCGCAGTATCTGAAGGAATCAGTAAAGAGAAGAAACGTTCTTCATTTTGGTCTTGTATTCCAGTCCTTCAATCTTTTTCCACAGTATACAGCTCTTGGAAATATCATGCTTCCAAGACAGCTTCAGGCGAAGAAACAGGATGACTACAAGTCCAACAAGAAGGAGATAAATGAAGCCATCCGTAAGGAGGCCGAAGAACTCCTGGATCAGATGGGTCTTTCGGAAAGAATGAATAACTATCCACATCAGCTATCAGGTGGACAGCAGCAGAGAGTTGCTATAGCAAGAGCTCTCGCAATGAAGCCGGATATCTTATGCTTCGATGAACCAACATCAGCTCTTGATCCAGAGCTTACTGGTGAAGTTCTTAAGGTAATGAAGGAACTGGCTGAAAAGAAGATGACTATGATCATCGTTACCCATGAGATGTCATTTGCAAAGGATGTATCAGATCAGGTTATCTTTATGGATAGCGGTATAGTACTGGAAAAAGGAACACCTACGGAAGTCTTCGAACATCCAAAAGAGGAAAGAACAAAACAGTTCCTGGGAATGTAGGACTGGGCGGCGCTTGGTCTTAAAGGAAAGAATTATGGCAGATAAGAAAAACTTTTACGCAGTAAAAAAAGGACGTATTCCTGGAATATATAAGACATGGGCTGAGTGCAAGGCAAATGTAGATGGCTTCTCGGGAGCAACCTATAAGGGCTTCAAAACTCTGGAAGAGGCTGAGGAATTTATGGGACTTCCAAAGACCAGCGTAAGCTTCGAAGCAGAGGACTTAAAGTATTATATGGAGTCCCTAAGAGAAAGTGAGGCTGTGGCTTTCGTAGATGGAAGCTACAATATCGCTACCAAGGTTTATTCCTATGGAATGGTTCTTCTGGCAGGGGATAATCTGGTTGAGCAGTGCGAAGCCTATAGTAACGAAGATATGGCTGCTATGAGAAATGTGGCTGGAGAAGTTGAAGGCTCCATGCATGCTATGCAGTACTGCCTGGACCACGGAATAGCCAGTATTGATATATATTTTGATTATGAAGGTATAGAGAAATGGGCTCTCGGCATGTGGAAGACTAATAAAGAGGGCACTAAAGCATATAAAGCCTTTTATGATTCTATAAAGGGGAAACTTGCGGTACATTTCCATAAGGTAAAGGGACATTCAGGAGATATGGGAAATGAACGCGCTGATCAGCTTGCAAAGGAAGCTGCGGGGGTAGAATAATGGATTTTGAGCGGAAGAAAAAGGAAGACTGTCCTGTTCTTGCCATATGCTATGACTTTGATAAGACACTGACACCTGATGATATGCAGGCACAAGGGTATATTCAGTCAGTTGGCTACGATGTAAAGGAATTCTGGCGTAAAACAAATGAGCTGGGGTTCGCAAATGATATGGACCCTAATCTTGCATATATGTATATGATGATCCGTGAGGCTGAAGGTAATCTTATCTTTAACCGAAAGACTCTTAATGAGTATGGTTCAAAGGTTAAGCTTTTTCCTGGCGCCAGCGAGTGGTTCGACCGTATGAGAGCCTATGGAAAAGAGAAAGGTGTTATCGTTGAACATTACATCATATCCTCTGGCCTAAAGGAAATGATCGAGGGTACCTCTCTTGCAAAAAGCGGTGCATTTGATAAGATATATGCAAGCTCCTTTTTATATAACGACAGAGGGGTTGCAGTATGGCCTGCACAGGCTGTAAACTATACAAATAAGACACAGTTTCTTTTCAGGATTTCTAAGGGGGTTCTTGATGTAAATGATAGCGGAGTGAATGATCATTTCGATATGGATCAGATAAGGATTCCATTTAGAAATATGGTCTATATAGGTGACAGCGATACGGATATTCCTTGCATGAAGCTGGTGAATTCCTACGGCGGACATTCCATCGGCGTATATGACTGCGAAACTAAGGATATGGCCAAGGTGAAGAAGATGATGAGGGATGACCGCATCAAATACTTCGCGCCTGCTGATTATCGTGAAGGTAGCGAGCTTGACGCTCTGCTTAAGGCGATAATTGATAGAACTGTGACAAATGAAATCTTAGAAAATATTCACTACAAAAACGAAAATGAGTCAAAGGGGCTCTGAGCCCAATCGACTCAAAAATGAGTCAAAGCGGCTCAAAGCTAAATCGACTCATTAGAGAATAGGAGGTTAGGTATGGGAAGTATTTATGAGGCAGAAGATTTTCTTAGGGCAAAGATCAATGAGATGGGGATTGCTCCTGAGGTAGGTGTTGTACTTGGCACTGGCCTTGGTGGACTGGCTGAAAAGGTAAAGGTTGTGGGCCGTGTTCCTTATAACGAGATTGAAGGATTCCCTGTTTCTACTGTTGAAGGACATAAGGGTGAATATATTCTGGGATATATTGAGGAGACACCTGTTATTCTTATGAACGGCCGTGTTCATTACTATGAAGGTTACCCTATGAAGCAGGTGGTTGCACCTGTACAGGTAATGGGACGTATAGTTAAGAAGATCATTCTTACTAATGCGTCAGGAAGTCTGAATAGAGACTTTAGACCAGGAACACTTATGTGTATCTCAGATCACATATCAGCATTTATTCCATCACCACTTATCGGTCCAAATGATGATAAACTGGGAACACGTTTCCCTGAAATGAGTCAGATATATAATAGAGAATATAGAAGTATTCTTCATCAGGTTGCTGATGAGCAGGGCATTGATATTGTAGATGGAGTATATGTTCAGGTTACTGGACCTGCATATGAGTCTCCTGCTGAATCTAAGATGTATGCAATGTGTGGTGGAGATGCAGTAGGTATGAGTACTGCATGTGAAGCTATAGTGCTTAATTATATGGGCGTTAAGCTCCTGGGTATCAGCTGTATCACAGATATGGCTATAGATAATGAGGATACTCCTGTAACTCATGAAGAGGTTCAGAAAATTGCTGGTGAGAGCAGTGAAAAACTGATTTCACTTGTTTATAATACAGTGCCGAGAATGTAAAAAGAAAGAGGTAAATTTATGAGCGATTATGTACTTAGCTGTTGTGCGTCTTGTGATCTTAATCCAGACTGGATGAAGAAAAGAGATATTCCATATGCATTTTTCAATGTTACACTGGACGGACTTAGTGTAAAGGATGATATGGGACTTTCATTTTCCCCTAGAGAGCTTCTGAAGAGAATGGAAGAGGGAGCTGATGCAAAGACTTCACAGGTCAGCATCGGTGAGTATCAGACATATTTTGAAGAGTTTTTGAAAGAGGGGAAGGACATCCTTCATGTAACTCTTTCATCTGGTATTTCAGGTACCTATAATGCTGCATGTACAGCAGCTAATATGATGAAGGAAGATTATCCTGACAGAAAGATCATCATTATTGATTCTATGGCTGCATCTTCAGGATACGGACTCCTGATGGATTATGCTGCAGATAAGCGTGATGAAGGACTATCAATCGATGAGCTTGCTGCATGGATCGAGGAGAATAAGTTAAATATTGTTCATTGGTTTTTCTCAACAGATCTTACCTACTATATCAAGGGCGGTCGTGTTTCTAAGACAGCTGGAACTATAGGTCAGGCACTTAGTATCTGTCCACTACTAAATGTGGATTTTGAAGGTCGACTTATTCCAAGAGAGAAGATCAGAACCAAGAAGAAGGTTGTAAAGCGCATCGTTGAGAAAATGGTAGAGGATGCGGAAAATGGAATAAATTACACTGGTAAAGTCTTTCTTTCTGATACAGACGTAGAGCTGGGGGATGCTGTTCAGGCACTTATTGAAGAGACATTCCCACATCTTAAAGGAAGAATTCATAGATTTGACATTGGCTGTACTATTGCCAGTCATACTGGCCCTGGAACAGTGGCACTTTTCTTTAAGGGCAAGAAACGTGTAGATTAATAACAGGGTTAGATTTTTCTAAGTAATATGATAAAATGTGACAAAAGATGATTAGGAAAGCTTTTGTCACATTTTTTTATATGGGGGTTATATGGATTACAAGGTTTTAGTTGTTGATGACGAGGAAGAGTTATCAGAATACACAGCGAAATACTTCAATATGTCAGGTGTTAGTGCAACATATGTTCTGGATGCAAAGTCAGCGCTGGAGTTCTTTGAAGATAATACTTGTTCTTTGGTTCTTCTGGATATAAATCTGGGAGAAGACTCAGGCTTTGAACTGTGTCAGACCATAAGACGTACTATGAATATTCCTATATTTTTTATTAGCGCAAGATCCGCTGAGGATGACATGCTTCTAGCTCTCTCAATTGGTGGTGACGATTATATATGTAAGCCTTATTCTCTTGGCGTGCTACTTGCAAAGGTGAAGGCAGAACTTAAGCGTTACGAGGACAGTCAGGCAGGGAAAGTAAATGCTATAGAGAATGGTGACAATGAATCAGGAACAAATGAGTCTGCGTCGAAGGGCAAGGTGAAGGTTGGAAAAGTAGTAGTGAATCTTCAGTCAGCATCCATAGAAAGGGATGGTGAGGAACTGCCCCTAAAGGCTATGGAGTATAAGCTTCTTGTATATATGCTGAATAATCCTGACAGAGTGATTTCAAAGGACGAGTTTTTTGAGAAGATATGGGACACTCAGTTTGTTGGTGATGTAACCTTAAATGTTCACATCCGTCATTTGAGAGAAAAACTTGAGGATGATCCCGGAAATCCTCAGCATATAAAGACTGTATGGGGAGTTGGATTTATCTTTAAGAAGTAGCCTGATAAAAGAAATTAGAAAATGAGTGCATATGAAACTTAGATACCTTATCATATACATTTTAATATTTGTCATTCTTGGTACAGTAATATGTATCAGGATAGCACGTGGTGATGGTTCGGGTGAATCTCAGGCAAAGACCACTGAGATAAACCGTCTTCTTATCAGTATAGAAGAGGATTGGAACAGGGTTAGTATAAAGGACGCTGAACTAGCTGAAAAGGTTGATGGTCTGGATTACTCAGTTATTGATAGTAATTCAAAGGTTCTTGAGTTTACTCGTGATGATATATCAACCACTGTATCTGCGGCAACCACTCACTATGACATTATCCGGGATGTGGAAGTGGATGGAGAGATTGTTGGTAAGCTGATAATTCATAATCCATCTGGAGAACAGCAACAGGAAAGAAACAAGCATTATGCATTTCTTGCAGCAATGATGTTTGCAGTTATACTTGCTCTACTAGTCATATATTCGCTTTATATTCAAATACGTGTTATCAGTCCATTTGCCAAATTAAAGAAATTTGCAACCAGGATAGCATCAGGTGATCTTGATTCACCGCTTGAGATGGATAAGGGCCATGTATTTGGTGAGTTTACCGAAGCCTTTGATATTATGAGGGAGGAACTGAAGTCTTCCAGAGAACGTGAGGAGGCAGCTGTAAGAAGTCGTAAAGAGCTGGTGGCTGAACTGTCTCACGATATCAAAACTCCTGTTGCATCCATTAAAGCTATGGCTGATGTAATGAGTCTTACTGCTACAGATGATGAACAGCGCAAGATGGTAGCTTCGATAAATGGTAAAGCCGATCAGATCGATAATCTGATATCGAATCTGTTCCATGCAACCTTGGAGGAACTGGAGCAGCTGGAGGTAAATGTTGAAGATCTATCTTCTTTAGATTTACTTCAGATGATAAATGACGCAGATTATATGAGCCGTGTCACGGACGTAGATATTAAGGAGGTTGTCATAGTAGGAGACAGGCTTCGACTGAACCAGATCGTGACCAATATCATTTCGAATTCCTATAAGTATGCTGGGACGGATATAAAGGTAGTGAGCCATGTTGAAAATGAAACTGCTGCGCAAGGTAAAAGCACGCAGTTCCTTGTGGTTGAGTTCAGTGATAAGGGCGGTGGAGTTCCTGAAAGCGAGCTTGAACTGATAACCCAGAAATTTAAAAGAGGCTCCAATGCAGAGGGTAAGGATGGCTCCGGTCTTGGTCTCTATATTTCAAACTATCTTATGAATAAAATGGGTGGAAACCTGGCCTGTCGTAACAATGATGAAGGTCTCACAGTTTCGCTCCGTATCAAGATGTAAATCTATTTTAAATTTTAAAGCATAAGTTTAAAATATAATTAAAGAATAGACAAAGAATTAAATTATGTTGTCGGATATACTTGGATCATACAGAGGTGTATGGTCCATTTTTTATGGAGGATTGATATGGAAAAGAAAGAAATTAGTATAAAAGCATATTTTCTGGTTTTTATCTTGATTGCAGCTGGAAATCTGTTGGCTACGGTTTACACGGCTGTTCGATATAGCACTGGGGTGCAGACCAAGGCGGTAGTTACCGAGGCGCAGCATAAGAAGGTTAGGAAAAATCATGTAAGGAGCGGAAGCACCAGCAGTAATATCACTAAGATAAGCTTCAGGTACTACGTAAATGATAAGGAGTACAACAAGACTGTTAAACTCAGTGGAAAGAAACACGTGAAAGAGGGCGATGAAATAAGGGTTGCTTATAATCCGAGGAAGCCCGAGAAGGTATATCTTGTAAAACAGATTGTATCGGGAATTGAGGCTACAATCTTTTGGATCGTGATCACAGTGATACAGATAATTATATATAAAAAGTTGACCAGTAATAAATCGAAACCTGTGGATGATGGAAAAGAGTCACAGCTGTAAAAGGAGAAAAAGACATGAGTGATGTGGTAATAAAGACAGACAAGCTTTCAAAGAGTTTTTCAGTAGGCGGAAAGCAGCAGCACATAATAAAGAATCTGGATATGGAGATTTATAAAGGAGACTTCACAGTAATTATGGGTTCATCTGGAGCGGGCAAGTCTACACTTCTATATGCACTGTCCGGAATGGATAAGCCAACTCTTGGTTCCATCGAATATGCGGGTCAGGAGATTACTAAAATGAATGACGATAAGCTGGCAGTTTTTAGGAGAAAGCACTGTGGTTTTATATTCCAGCAGATACATCTGGTAGATAGTATGAGTGTTATGGATAATGCTATCTCTACTGGTATGCTGGTTGGACAAAAACCTAGAGATTTAAAGAAAAAAGCACTTGAGCTTTTTGAAAGAGTTGGAATAAGCGAGGATCTGGCAAAGAAGTTTCCTTCTCAGCTTTCAGGTGGTGAGGCTCAACGAGGAGCCTTTGTAAGGGCACTGATAAATGATCCTGATGTTGTTTTTGCTGATGAGCCGACTGGAGCCCTTAACTCTGCAGGCGTAAAGGCAGTTTTGGATGTGCTGACAGATATCAACGAGAGCGGTCAGACAGTGCTGATGGTTACCCACGATATCAAGTCTGCAAGACGTGCTAACAGAATCATTTATCTCCAGGACGGTGGAATTATGGGTGAGTTAAAGCTGGGTAAGTATGTAAGCGGAGATAAGGAACGTCACGAGAAGATCAGACGTTTCCTTGAAGAAATGGGCTGGTAGAGGGAAATAAAATGAGTAGATTAATCAAATCAAATATATATAAAGACCGAGGTATTCTTACAGCATTTCTTATGATCATAATACTATCAGCCTTCGTCCTCCAGACTGGTCTTTTTCTTAAGGGCTACGAGAAGAGATATGATGAAAAGATAGTGACACAGCACCTTGGAGATGGGGTCTTTATACTTGTTGCTGATGAAGATGAGGTTAAAGAAACCATGGATGATATAGCTGAGGTTGAGGATTATACCATTCAGAAGATCATAATGCCATCGGATTTTGTATATACCATAAATTATTCAGAAAAAGAGAAGAAGATGGAATATACGGTTATCATGGACAGGGATTCCTATACCACTCTTGATGAGGATAACTTTATCAAAAAAGATGAAAGTATAACCAGTGATTATATATATCTTAATCTATATACTGCGTATTATAACGGTATATCAATTGGTGATACTATTCATATAAACTCAGAGAATCTTGGTAACTATGATCTTAAGGTGGCTGGATTATATGAGGATTATCTGGTGGGTAATCCATATACTGGAGAGTCCTGGATCCTGGATGATGAAACCTATAAGACAATAAAGGAAAAGTCTGATGAACTTACATTTTCTGGACAGGATTTTTCCAGCAGGCTATTTGTAACCGATAATCTTAAGAACGGAGTTTCGAGGGATGACGGTCTTAAGATAGTTAATGATGCGTTAAATGAAGCAGGCATTGAGTCTTCTGGTTATACAACCACACTTGTAAAAACAGGCTATATCAGTGTAGTCAATATTATGGCTGCATTTATGGAGTCTTTCTCAGTTATTATTATGGTGATCTGTTTTATAATGATCATCTTCACTATCAACAACAATATTGATCGAGACATCGTGAATATAGGTGCTCTTCGTGCAGTTGGTCATACGGTGGCTCAGGTAAGAATGGCTCTATGTGCAGAGTTTCTGATCATGGGAACTATAGGAGCGTCTTTAGGAATCGGCCTTTCATATATAACATTTCCGTATATAGATGAATATGTTTTAAGACAGATATCAGGACTTATCTGGGAGAAGAGATTTTACCCGGATTATACTTTGGGAATTCTTCTTGGCTTCGTAGTAGTTATTATGATCGTAGTTTATCTGTCTACTAGAAAGATACGTAATCTGCACCCTGCAACAGCATTAAGATTCGGACTGGCATCCAACTCATTTAAAAAGAATTACCTGCCACTGGGAGATGCTAAGGGCAGTCTTAACGTTCTGCTTGCATTAAAGAGTTCGCTTCAGAGTATGGGGCAAAATGTTATCATATTTGGAATCATACTTGCAGTTGCATTTCTCACTATTTTTTCTGGAGTGCTTTTCTATAATACGAAGATTGATATGAATAATTTCCAGCGTCTCCTTCAGGGAGATTCTCCGGATTCCTATGTTAATCTTGCTGAAATGTCAGAAGAAGAAGTATATGAAGTAATGGACGAGGTGAGCACAATTGATGGCGTAACAGCGGTTTATGGACTTGGTGGAACTGATATTCCAGCGTACGTGAATGATAATGAATCTACCCTGATTTATTCAGATAAGCCACAGTTTGTTTATTGTGGAGTTTACGAAGGTGAGATGGTAAAGGAGGATAACGAAGCTGTCCTTGGAAGTATTACCGCTGAGAAAGCTGGAGTTTGTGTTGGAGATGAGGTAGAAGTAAAGGTTGGCGACAGGTCTGAGAGATTCCTGGTTGTTGGTCTTCAGCAGGCCGTATACGGTCTGGGCGAAAGGATCTATATAACAAGCGGAGGTTTAAAGAGACTTGGACTGGAACCAAACTTCTCTTATCTCAGAGTTAGAATAGATGAGCCAAATGTAGAAAAGGTGGATGAATTTAACGAGAAGGTGGAGACAAAGCTTGGCTCGAAATGTACAAAGACGGAGAACCATTTCAAGGATACAAGAAGCAAGGACAACGTTCCAGTTTATACAGTAAGTATTGTTGTTATGGTTATTGCCCTGCTCAATATAGTAGTGGTAATGGTGGTTATCAGACTTCTTCTTAAGTCAATTTTTGTAAAGAGAGAAAAGGAGTTTGGTATAAAGAAAGCTGTAGGTTTTACCAGCAGTCAGCTGAGACTTCAGCTTGCTATATCGCTGCTTCCGACCTGTCTCATTGCATCTCTCACGGGAGCGGTTATGGGCCATCTACTTATCAATCCACTGTTTGCTCTTATCTTTACCAGCTTTGGTGTACGCGAGTCCGACCTTATCATGCAACCGGTTCTGATTGTTTTTTCAATACTAGTTGTATCATTACTCGTATTCGTATTCAGCTATATCATGTCTGGTCGAATGAAAAAGGTATCTGCCTACCGCCTTATTCAGGAATAAGGTGCAGCGGGGACGGACCCCACTGCATATTTTAATAGTTTCTTAAAGATTAGGATTAATTAAACATGCTACAATCTCGTCATAATGAAAGTCGAGGTTGTAGCATGTTTTTTAAAATGTTAAAAAATGATCTTAAAGCACATAAGGGTCTGAATATCATACTATTTATCTTTATTGTATGTTCAACTGTTATTACAGTTGTGGCGACAAATCTTATGTATATGGAGCTGACAGGAAGGAAGACTACGGATAAGGTAACCAATGTTGCCAATATTACCATGAACTGTCTTGTTGGTATGGGCGACTTTGAGGAAAAGGGTGAAAAACTGAAAGAGTGGATAGATTCCAATGATATGCTCCGCGGGGGAGAGATTAAGGAATATGTTCAGCTTTCAGATTCTGAGGTGTGCATAAATGGAATATATGCTTCAGATGACAGTTTCCCGGAACACGATATATTTCATCTCACTACTCAGTCCAAGAATTACAATCTTCTTTTTGATGACAAAGACGAACCCTTTTCAGTAGATACTGGTGAGGTGGCTATTACCCTTGATGTTGCGGATCTTGCCGGAGTGAAGAGGGGCGATAAGTTAAGGGTCACAACACAGCTTGGTGATATATATGAATTTACAGTTTCAGAAATCTATAAGAATCCAAGCATTGCTAATTGTGAAGAACTGGTGGTATCAGATGCAGACTTTGAAAAGCTGAAGGGTGATATGCCATTTAGACTTTATAAGATGCTGCTGGATGCGAAGAGTATTACATATTCAGGGAAGTTGGAGAAGCAGCTTACAGATGCTGATCTTGTTATGGGCCTTTCTACCTGGGAATATACTCCAGAAATCGACATGAATTATACAATAGTGGTTGCTATATCTTACTTTTTGGTCGTGCTCAGTGTAGTGATCATTCTTATAATGCTGATCACTATTAGATTTATGATGATGGCGGCCATAAAACAGGAGGAAAAGGAACTGGGGATGATGCGTGCCATCGGTGTTGACTCCATGAAATATCGCTGGATGTTTGCGGCTACGTATCTCACATTTTCAATCATTGGTGGATTAGCTGGAATTACAGCTGGTTCTGCTATCTCACGAATCGTAATCAGACAGTTCTGTAAGAATATGATCCAGACCAGCCACTCCAGAGTTTATGCTATAGCGATTCTTGTTTCGGTATTGATCGTTGCGATCATTCTGCTTTTCTCGGCATTTATGATGAGAAGGATTAACAAGATATCGGTAATCGAAACCATTCATGGAAGTGATGACGGTGAGAGATTTGGAAAGCTTAGTCGTATGACTCTATATAAGTCAAAAAAACTGAAGGTTCCATCCTTCCTTGCGGTTGGAAATATAGTGAATAGCTTTGGCAAGTATGCATTTTTGATCATCACATACATGATGGCCATGGCGGTAATAATATTGGTGTTTGATCTTCAAAGCACACTATTCAGCCACGAATATATAAAGAACTTTCTTCAGGTTCGAATGGATTTCACCTATAGAGTTTACGGTGATATGGCTAATTACTACTATCAGAAGGGCGGCGATTATATAGGTGCCATGGATCTTATAGTTAAGGAGTCAAATGATATCGGTGTGCCTGTAAAGTATCGATATGTGTGCAGCACGAATGGCGAGGCTCTTAGAGAAAATCAGGATGATCTATCAATCAGGATTCTTTTTGGTGATACAAATAATGAGAGATATCCTCTACGAAAAGGCGGCAAGCTTCCTATACATGAAAATGAGTTGATAATGAGTTACTTTACTGCAAAGAAAGAGGGAATGAAGATTGGCGATAAAATGACTCTTAAGTTTAACGAATATGATGATGATCATATCGGATATCACGAAGTAACTAAAGAATTTATAATAACTGGTTTTTATAACATTATGGAGGAGGGAAATCCAACAGTTATCTTGGGAGAAGAATATACAGGTGCGGTGGAGGATGATTACTTTATTACTGATACCTGGATAGATGCTCCGAAGAGAGAACATAAGGAATATATTAAAAAGCTTAAGGAATACTTTGGTGACGAGTATATTAGAACGTATAAAGAGGTTCGTGAAAGTAATTTCGCATATATCCTGAGACCGATACAGGCACTTAAGATAGTACTCGGAATAATGGTGGCGTTTATCCTGTCTCTCAATACACTTCTTTATACGACTGTAGATCTGGAGTTTGAAACTCCGCAGGTGGCTATGCTTAAGTGTGTAGGATTTTCACTTAAGGACTTAAGGAAGTGGCAGATAATACGTATGGGAATCATTCTGATCCTAGCATATATTCTTGCCAATATTTTTGAATTCACAGGTGGAAATCTTTTTGCAGAAAAGGTATTCGAAACATTTAGTATTACAGGATTTAGGTTTGTGCCGAATATGCTGGATAAACTGGTGATAATACCTGGCATTATTTTTGGAGTAGTAATTCTGGCATTTCGACTTTGCCTAAGACGGATCAATAAGATAAACATTTGGAACATCCGCGAAGAATAATGACAAATTATATCGTAGAATGATCTTCAGGTTTTGAAAGGAAATGGTATGGAAACGGTAATTGATGTAAAGGGTCTGTGTAAGACCTATATTGTAAATAAATATAGCAATAATGTTCTGCAGAATATTGATTTCACTTTAAATGAGGGAGAGTTCGTAACTATAATGGGTCCTTCGGGAAGTGGTAAGTCAACTATGCTCTATACTGTAAGTGGAATGGATAAGGCTACATCTGGTGAGATAACTTTCCTTGGTAAGAATTATTCTGAGCTTTCGGATAAGACTATGGCTAGAGAACGTCTTGTGAGTATGGGATTTATCTTCCAGCAGATGTATATGGTGAGAAAGCTTTGCATATTAGATAATATATTACTTCCTGGCTTTCATGCAGGAATTAGGGATAGGGCAGAGATAAAAGAAGAAGCAGAAATGCTTATGCGACGTCTTGGAATTATGGAGATTGCGGACAATGCTATTAATGAAGTTTCAGGTGGACAGCTGCAGCGTGCCTGTCTTTGTCGCGCACTTATAAATCATCCAAAGGTCCTTTTTGCAGATGAACCTACGGGAGCTCTTAACTCCAAGTCAGCAAGTGCAGTAATTAATGAGCTGGTAAATGTAAATAAAGACGGTACAGCCATAATGATGGTTACGCATAGTTCTCGAGTGGCTGCTGCAAGTGACAGAGTGATCTACCTGATGGATGGTCATCTGGAGGGGGAGATTGAACTTGGAAAGCTGGTGGATGAGGCAGATCTTACACAGCGCGAAAGAAAGATCAACAAATGGCTTATGGAACAGGGATACTAATATATTTATAAATGAATGAAGAAGAGATTTAGAAATGAGATATAATACCAGGAAAAATAGAATAATCAGCTTGTTATCAGGAACGTGTTTGCTTCTTTGTCTTACAGGCTGCAATACCAGTACTGCAACCTATGAGAATTTTGTGCCTGATGTATCGGCTGAAAGTAGTATCGAACCGGTGGGTTCAACTCTAAATAATGAAAGTTATGAGGGTGAAGAGGCAACTAAGGAAGATGCTATAGAGACTTATTCTTCTGCAGATGGCCTATGTACCATCGAAAAGAAACCTTCTTATTATGAGGTCTATCTGGATTATACAGGCGGAGATTATGGTGCAGTAGGTCGTGCTTATGCTGAAACCATAATGAAGACTGATTTTAAGTTTGGGGAGATAATGGAGCCTTATTTATATGAAAATATTAATATGGCATTTCCAAGTATAAATGGAGATTACTCTCCGGTTCAGGACAGAATAGATGATCTTATAGTTAATATTCCTGAAGACTATAAGGAAGAATTATTTGGTTTTGCAGAAACCCTGTCTCAGGGAGAAACAGGCTTTACTGAAGATGGAAAGGTGAGCTATGAGGAGGCTCTTCTGGTCAGTATGGTTCCGGATACTCTTAGAGGAACCAGCTGCAATGCTCTGTCTGTATGGGGAGAGAAAACTGAAACAGGTGAGAAGATTACCAGCAGGACTCTTGAGTGGACACTCGGTAGTGAAAATCAGATGTGCCTGGCACATGCAGTGACACATTTTAAAATGCCGGAAGATAGAAACAGTTATATGACATTTTCGGTTCTTGGAATGCTGGATGTTCTGACTATAATAAATGATGACGGTGTTATGGCTGGGATACTGGATGTGGGAACAGGATTTGACTATTATTCTGAGGGTAAAAAGTGTTATACTTATGAACTGAGATATGCGGCAGAACATATGTCAGATGCACGTTCAGTGGGTGAATATATGGTTGGAGAAAGTAAGAACTTTACTTACTCCCATAATATTATTATCACTGATAAGTCGGATTCATTTGTGGCTGAAAACTGGGTAGATGATCCTGAGAAGGTTTTGGAAAAGTATGCATCAACAGGTGAAGTAGATGAAGATGATATGGGATTTTCTATTCTCAGAGATGCAGACACTCCACTGATGGATGGCATTACCTGGGATAATCCAGACAGTCTCTGTGTGGTTAATACTTTTATGACAAAGGATAATATAGATAACTTTACGTGCGTGGGAAACAACTTTGTACGGTTTACAAAGTTTAACGCCTGGGTAGGAGAAAAGGAGAAGCTTTCTTTAGCAGACGTGAAGGGGATTGTGACCCGTGAGTCAACTGAAAGAATAGGTCGTTTCCAGAAGCTTTATTCAGAAAATGTATATCAGACAATAATCTATGATTATAGTACTGGAAATATAGATGTAGTTTTTACCGGGACAGAAGGCGTTGAGGATCATCCCGCTTTCGTCCGCGTAGAAGAATAGAAAAGGTTAAAAATGGCAGATATTCTAATAATTGAAGATGAGGCAGAACTTCGTGGCCTGATCGCTGATTTTATGGAGGCGGAAGGCTTTTCTGTAAAAACCACTGGTACTGCTGAGGAAGGAATAGAATACTTGGAAGAAGAAATTCCTTCTCTTGTACTGCTGGACATTATGCTTCCAGGAATAGATGGATTTGCGGCCTGCAGTGTAATAAGGGAGCATGGGAACATTCCTATTATCATTATGAGCGCAAGAGATGATGAGGAAAGTAAGCTGTTAGGCTATAAACTGGGAGCGGATGACTATGTGGAAAAACCTCTTTCTATTCCGATTCTCACAGCCAAGATAAGAGCACTTATGCGTAGGAGCGAGAGTAGTGCAGGCCTCGATGAAAAGCTGAGCTATGATGATATATTGCTTGAGAAGGATAAGAGAGCGGTCTATAAGGATGGGAAGCTTCTTGATATACGCGGTAAGATGTACGACCTGCTTTTATACATGATGGAGAATCAGGACAGACTCCTGGAAAAGGATGAGCTTTTTGATGCAGTGTGGGGTGACGCTTTTGTTGAGCCTTCAACCCTTAATGTGCATGTGAGGTGGCTTCGGGAGCGGTTGGAGTCGGATCCCAATTCTCCGAAGATAATAAAAACTGTTTGGCGAAAAGGATACATATTTGGTGGTGACGATTGAAAAGATTAATTAAGCTGATCATACCTATCACCCTGGTCTTTCTGGTTCTTTTACTGGTGATCTACTACATAGTTGATGCGCATTTTAAAGCGGAAAATGGAATGCGCACTGTGGTAATGAATCGAATTACTCAAGATGTACAAAATGAGTTAACGGATTCATCCGTGAGTAATATCGCTCTTGAGGATATAGAGGAGACTTTACGAGGAGAGTATGCTTCCAGAGCGATTCCGAACGACGTGACATTTATTCCTGTGGATAAGCCTCTGGCTGAGGAATCTGTAAATGATACTGAGTACAGCAGTGAATACATAGAATCACTTAGCGATAGTGATGGGAAGCTGATCGGATTTATTAAATATTCATATAAGACTCAAGATGAGGGGTTTGTTTTAGGGATGGCTGAGATTATTCTCATCATCTCTTATTTTAGTATTATTATAGGCTTGATAGTTGCGTATAACAAAGTGCTGAAACCTTTCAATGATCTTTCGGAGTATCCAAAGAAACTTGCCAGGGGCAGTGTTAGCGAAGGACTTCCGGAGTCCAAGTCCAGGTTTTTTGGAGAATATATCTGGGGAATGAATATGCTGAAGGATGAAATGAAGCATAAGGATATGAATCTCAGTCAGATGGAGCGGGAGAAACAGACCCTGATCATTTCTATAGCTCACGGTATTAAGACGCCTCTTTCCAATATAAAGCTCTATGCTCAGGCTATAGAACGAGGCATATATCATGATGATAAGACACCTAATTCAAAGGATGCTGAGTCTGCTGCAAAGATAGAGCAAAATGTGGAAAAAGTGGAAGCACTTGTTAAAGAGATAATGGATAAAAGCGCCCGTGTTGATGTGGATTATCATACCAAGGTGGATGCATTTTATCTGGAGGAACTTGAGAAACAGGTTCGGAAGGAATATGAGGGCAGGACAAACCTGCTGCACATTCCGTATCAGGTGGTTCTTGAGAATAACCCTCTGGTGAATAGTGATAAAGACGGAATCTTTACTATTATTTCCCAGCTGGTAGAAAATGCTATCAAATATGGTTCGGGACAGGGCATAACTGTTACCATGGGACGGCAGGATGAGGAAGTTATCATATCGGTAAAGAATAAAGGGACTGTTCTTTCTGAAGAGGAAACGGCCTACGTATTCAAAAGCTTTTGGAGAGGATCAAATGCCAAGGATGTGGAAGGTCAGGGAATCGGCCTTTATGTATCCAAGAAGATGGCCGAAAGTCTGGGTGGTGATCTCTTCATGAAGTCCTGGGAATCGGAGGGTATTACAGAGGTGACGTTAATACTTCCGCTTGAAGCATAAGTATTGAAACAAACAAAAATGAGTTACGTTCCTAAGAAAGTAACTCATTTTTTTTGTTTGCTATTTATTCGGATATTACATAAACGTTAGCTGTTCTACGTCCAAACTGGATAGCTGAGCCATAGTCAGCAACGAAGATGTCAATTACATTTCCAGCCATTCCACCAGTATCTTCAACAACGAACTCACCGTAACCTTCGATATAGATCTTAGTTCCTAGTGGAATAGAGTTGCAAGCAACTGTATGATTAACTGTTGGGTAAACTCCTGAAGCACATCTGTTACCAGTTGCTATATAAGCTGTAAGCTGGTAGCTTCCAATGAAGTTTCCTTTTTCGGCATTCTGGCTGTTTTTAGCTACTCGGTCAAGACTTGTCTCAGCCTGAAGCTTATAATCTTCGATTCGGTTCTCATACATCTCACGGCACTTTGCATTCTGAAGTGCTTTCTCGGCTTCAACCTCAGCCTTATGCTCATCAAGAATTTCCTGAGTGAATGCATCTATTGAAGATGTCTCTTCAGCAGTGATGTCCTGCGCTGGTAAATGTACTCCCCATATTGTAAGAGCGGCAAATACTGATGTTGCAAGAGTGAGTCGAATCTTCTTTTTAGTATTTAGTCTCATAAACAAGTTCCTTTTAGCTGTACTTAGCTGTAAATAAATTATTACATAACTGTAGCAAATATCATTTTGTTTATGCATCAAATTTACATCAATATTAATATAAATGCAACATTTTTGTAACATTTCGTGAATGTGATGATTATATTGTGGAATATTTAGTTGATTTATACAAAATGCACAAAATATAGTGGGGTGTTATGTAAATCACCCCAAGATATTATGTAAAGTACACAAATGACTGTTTCAAAAGTGTTACATCAGAACGTAACAAAATAGGGGGTTAGGGGACGTTTTATCCCCAGAAACACATATAAATCAGGGGATATCAAACTAAATATTTACAAGATTATTACATATGTTAAGCAATTGTGAAGCACTAAAAGCTTAACAATATAAAGTACTTAGATATTTGGAAAAGTGATTTAAAATATTTGTAAAAAAGTCGTTGACAAAAATAGATCATGGGCGTATATTGAACATATGAACAAACAAACATATGTTTTTTTGAAGGAGTTTATTATGGAAGAAAAGAAAAATGTTATCGATAATATGCCAGAAGATGAATATCTATATGATCTGGCGGATCTTTTCAGAATCTTTGGCGATTCAACTAGAATCAAGATTTTATATTCACTGTTTGACGGAGAGCTTTGTGTAAATGATATCTCAAATGCGCTTGGTCTTACCCAGTCATCGGTGAGTCATCAGCTGAGAATCCTCAAAGATTCAAAACTTGTTAAGTTCAGACGTGACGGAAAAAGTATCTTCTATTCATTAGATGATGATCATGTTCGTTCAATCCTGAATCTTGGCATGGAACATTTAGAAGAATAAGTTACTTCTATAAAACTATTTCAAAATAACATTCAAGAGAGGATATTAAAATGAAGAAGACTTACAAAGTAGAAGTTGATTGTGCAGCCTGTGCAGAGAAGATGCAGGAGGCTATTAAGAATACAGAAGGAGTTAAGGATGCAAGCCTTAGCTTTATGACACTTAAATGTAAGGTAGAGTTTGAAGATGGAGTAGATCCTGATGCAGTTATCCAGCAGGCACGCCAGAACTGCAAAAAGATCGAAGATGACATGGAAATCTTCATCTAATGAGTCAAAAGGGCGTGAGAGCGAATCGACTCATTTTTGAAAGAAGTTGAGATTATGAGTAAGAAACAGAAGAATAATTTGATTAGGTGTATAGTGGCGCTTGTTCTCGTGATAGCCCTTTCGGTGGCATTTCACTTTGTAGAGGCGCCATGGTGGATCGAACTTCCTGCATTTCTTGTTCCATACTTTGTTGTTGGTTACGATGTACTGCTGAAGGCGGTAAAGAATATCAGGAATGGACAGGTCTTTGATGAGTGCTTCCTTATGGCTGTGGCAACTATCGGTGCTATCGCGACAGGCGAGTATCGAGAAGGCGTAGCGGTAATGCTTTTCTATCAGATAGGTGAGCTGTTCCAGAGCATCGCTGTAGGAAAGAGCCGTAAGAATATCGCGGATCTTATGGATATATGTCCTGAGGTGGCAAATGTTATGCATGAGGATGGCAGTGTTACCGAAGAAGATCCAGATGACGTTGAGATTGGTTCTATTATAGTAGTGAATCCGGGGGAGAGGGTTCCTATTGATGGAATCATAATAGATGGTGATACAAGTCTTGATACAAGTGCTCTGACAGGAGAGTCAGTTCCTAGAGCCGCTCATCCTGGTGATGAGATAATAAGTGGATGTATAACTCTTTCTGGAATGATAAAGGTTAAGACCACTAAAGGGTTTGAGGATTCCACTGTATCAAAGATATTAGAGCTGGTTGAAAACTCCAGCATGAGAAAGGCAAAGGCCGAGAACTTTATTTCAAAGTTTGCTAAGTACTATACACCTATAGTATGTTATTCAGCTCTTGCACTTTTCCTTATCCCACCAGTGATCAGACTGATTCTTGGTATGCCAGCTGACTGGCTCGACTGGCTGATGCGTGCGCTGACATTTCTTGTTATATCGTGCCCGTGCGCTGTTGTAATATCTGTTCCACTTAGTTTCTTTGGTGGAATCGGATGTGCATCGTCTAAGGGAATCCTGGTTAAGGGTTCTAATTATCTTGAGGCACTTGCGTCAGCAGGAACAATAGTTTTTGATAAGACAGGTACTCTTACTAAGGGAGTATTTGAAGTACAGGAAATCTTTGCTGAAGAAGGAGTTTCTAAGGATTATATTCTAGAGCGAGCTGCAAATGCAGAGAGTGCTTCCAACCACCCTATTGCAGAGTCTATACTTCGTGCATATAAGAAGGAACAAAATAAAGAGATAAATCGTAATCTGATCCATGAGGTTGAAGAGATTGCTGGACATGGAATCAAGGTATGTTACAGAGAACTTCCAGATGGAGTTATCGAGACCATTGATTCTGATGAAATAGATGGAAAGGCAACTCATGTAAAACTCTATGCCGGTAATATCAGACTTATGAAGATGATAGGTGTAGAAGTATCTGAAACTCATGATGAAGGAACAGTTGTTTATGTAGCAGAGAGTTATGAGCAAAATGCTACTAAGTATCTGGGATGTATCGTAATAGCGGACGAACTGAAAGCTACTACAAAGCAGGCTATGGAAGGTCTGGCTAAGCAGGGTATTAAGACTATCATGCTGACTGGGGATTCTGAAAAGGCGGCTAAGAGAGTAGCTGAGACGGTAGGAGTGTCAGAGTATAAATCAGAGCTTCTTCCCGGTGATAAGGTTGACGAAGTTGAAAAGCTTCTTGCGGGACTTGGTGATGAGGAGGATGAGAAACGTGAAAGACTTGCCTTTGTAGGTGATGGAATTAACGATGCACCTGTTCTGGCAAGAGCGGATATAGGAATTGCTATGGGAGCTATGGGAAGTGATGCGGCTATTGAAGCGGCAGACGTAGTTCTTATGGATGATGATCCGGCAAAGATATCTCTCGCTATGAAGATATCAAGAAAGACACTTAGAATAGTAAAGCAGAATATTACATTTGCCATTGCAGTAAAGGTGCTGTGCCTGATACTCGGTGCTCTTGGCTTTGCTAACATGTGGCTTGCAATATTTGCGGATGTAGGAGTAATGGTGATCGCAGTATTAAATGCAACCCGTACACTTCGTATAAAGAACTAAAAAATTCGATTAAACTAGAGAGTAAAGAAAACGAGACAGGTAAACTTCAACTTACCTGTCTCGTTTTGGGAAAGAGAGAGATCTTTATTTAAGATCTATGAAAACTATTATTTATAGTCGTCACACTTTAGAGGGTTAAGTGCAACGCCCTGAAGGTTTGCATCTTTTCTGCCGTCAGTAACATATACACAAGGCTCATTTGTTGGAGCGATACATACCAGCCAGCCATCTGGATTAAACTCATTCCAGCTGCCTACTACGTAATCTGCATTTGTATAACCTGCGTCTGCTGGATTTACTGACTTCCTATATTTAAGCTTTTCTGGTGGACAGGTCTTATCCATCTCATTCTTCAGTGCTGTCAGATCAACTGAAGGTGAATTGCCATATATTGTCCACTCTGAATCATCCTCAGAAGCCACCAGAAGAGGTGTACATACATAGCTGTCACTGGCGGTTACACTTTTAACCTTATCCATTATAGAGTCGTAAATGATCTCGTTGGACATACTTGCTTTAAGTGCGGAGCCTATAGCATCTGCTGCAGCTATATCATCAGCCTTTCGTGATTTATCTATGTAACGCAGTAATGCTGGAGCGATAGCGACTGCAAGTATTGCTATGATAGTGATAATGATCAACAGTTCTACAAGTGAAAAACCTTTGTTCCTCATAACGCGTCTCCTTTCTAACAGAAATGTAAATAGTGTATCTAATTCGAATTATATCCAAGCGAAACATTTGTTTTATACGAAATCGAACCTTTTTTATCAGAATCAAACATAAAAAATGGCTAAAATAAAGGTTTCACAAGGTGGACACAATGCATACAAAATTGCTACAAAAACTAGACAAAAAGAGGACAAAAACCGAACAGGAAATTAGATATACCCATTCCGTCTGTAAGGTGTTATAATGGCTTCACTGTTTTTATTTTCGAAAGATATAGAAAGGTGGAATTAGCAATATGAAGGCAGCGATTATTATGGGTTCGACCAGTGATCTCTCAAAGGTAGAGCCTGCGATTGAACTTCTTAAAGGAAAAGGGATAGAAGTAAAGGTTAGATGTCTTTCAGCACATAGAGCTTCAAGACAGTTATCTGAATTTATTGAGGAAATAAATGGAGACGGCACTGAGGTAGTTATTACAGCTGCAGGTATGGCTGCGGCACTTCCTGGAGTTGTAGCTGCACAAACAGTACTTCCGGTTATAGGCGTACCACTTTCAGGTTCAGTTCTTGATGGACAGGATGCACTCTATTCAATCGTTCAGATGCCACCTGGAATTCCAGTAGCAACTGTAGCAATAAATGGAGCTAAGAATGCAGCATGGCTTGCACTTGAGATCATGGCTGTTAAGCATGCAGAGCTTCGCGAGATGCTCCTTGCTGAGAGAAAAGCAATGCAGGAGGCTGCACTTGCTGCAAATCAGGAGATTATATCTAAGTATGAGTAAAAAAATAAGTCACATCAGCGTTTCCGCCGATGTGACTTTCTTTTTTATTTAAAGTGTCTTACCTGTTAACATTGAGTAAGCTGAAAGATATTTATCTATTGTCTTATCAACGATATCCTGTGGAAGCTCCCAGTTCTCTGGCTCAGCTGTATTAGCATCAGACTTCAGCCAGTCACGTGCGAACTGCTTATCAAAGGATGGCTGACCATGTCCTGGTTCATAACCATCTGCTGGCCAGAATCTTGAAGAATCTGGTGTAAGCATCTCATCGCCAAGAACGATATTTCCGTCCTCATCAAGTCCAAACTCGAACTTAGTATCTGCAATGATGATTCCCTTTGTAAGTGCATAGTCTGCACATTTGTTGTATAGAGCAAGTGTGTAGTCACGAAGCTTCTCAGCATATTCCTGCCCCTTGCCTGGGAATTCCTTCTCAAGAATCTCAACTGTCTTTTCAAATGATACATTCTCATCATGATCACCGATCTCGGCCTTTGTTGATGGAGTGTAGATTGCTTCAGGAAGCTTGTCGCTTTCGATAAGTCCTTCTGGAAGCTTTATACCGCAAACAGTACCATTTTCCTTGTAGCTTGCCCAGCCGCTACCTGTAATATAACCACGAACGATACATTCAACAGGAAGCATTGTAAGCTTCTTGCACATCATACTGTTGCCGTCATAATCTGGATTCTGGAAGAACTCTGGCATATCCTTAACGTCAACGGATATCATATGATTTGGAAGTATGTCAGAAGTGTAATCAAACCAGAACTTTGACATCTGTGTCAGTACAGTACCCTTCTTACTGATCTTGTTTTTCAGGATAACGTCATAGCAGCTAATACGGTCAGTTGCAACCATAATCAGGCTGTCGCCATTATCATAGATTTCTCTAACTTTTCCTTCTTTAATAGGCTTCATTTTGTTCCTCCATTAGATTATAATATTTATATTTTTTTGTACTATATTATAAATAGGTTTATAGCATAGTCGCTTTATTGAAAAAAATCAAGAAAAGTTTATCATTTTACAAAGTTATCTTTGTAAAATTCGTTGTATTGTGATAAAATAATATGGCGTAGAGGTATGTATTTTTTACATGCATTTACATATTAGGGATGTAGTTAGGAGGACTAGAATAGATGAAGCCATTTTCAAATGCTTATGATGCCATTAAAAAGCTGTTCAGAAAAATGTTTGGCAAAAAAGATGAAGAGCAGCTAGAGACTACTGAAGAAGAACTGGCTGAAGCAGCCGAGAAGGAAGCAGAGCAGGCGGCGGAAGCAACTGAAGCTACAGAAACAGCTGAGCAGGAAGCTCCAGCGAAAGAAGGAAAGAAGGCTAAGGAACCTGAGAAGGCTATTGAGGATGTCCTGGCAAGCATCGCCGATGAAGAGGGAATTAAAGAAGAGAAGGTTAGTAAGGGCGAGCTTGAAGAACAGAAGAAGTATGAGGAAGAGGTTCGTAAGAGAGCTGAGCGTAAAGCTAAGCGTGAGGCTGAGGACCGTAAGAAGGAAGCTGAAGAAGCTGCCAGTGCTAAGGATGATAAGGTCAAGATGGTTACTGATCCTGTTACAGGTGAGGAAGTTCCACTTGGACAGCTTCCAGCAGAAGCAACATTCCTTAAGAAATATATGCGTATACAGACAACATCTGATGATGTTCTTGTAGCAATCAATTCAATTCTTAAGCATCCGGATATGCCAAAGAACGTAGTAGTACTTGGTAGAAATGGATTCGGTACCGTTAAGGTTGGTGAGGACTTTGCAAGAAGTTTCTACGAGCTGGGTATCGTTAAGTCAGATAAGATAGCTAAGACAAAGGCTAAGCAGCTGAACAAGATGGGTCTTGAAAAGCTGAGCGCTCTTAAGGGCGGATGTCTTATTATAGAGAATGCCGGTCTTGTGTCATTTGGCAAGCTGGTTGAAGTTATCAAGGATTCTGCACCAGAGAATAATGATTATGTAGTTATCCTTACAGGTGAGATTGACTCACTGGCTAACTTCTTTGATGAGAATGATGATATCGTAGATGAGTTCATCTACCTCATCGATATCCATAAGATTAAAGAGCGTGGTATGATGCACTTTGCTCGTGGATATGTTAAAGAGAGAGGCTACAAGGCTGATAAGGCTGTTTACGATAAGCTTAAGGCTTCCCTTAAGGCAATGGAGGAAGGCAACATCGACAGATTTGTTGCTCGCATTGATGAAGTAATTGAGAAGTGTGATAAGAGAGAGGCCGGTGGAGAAGCTACTAAGAATATTCTCCCAGAGGATGCTAACTAAGTTTCTCACTAAGCTATCGTAATAAATGTGATTTTATAAAAGCGGTGTCTCATATGAGATACCGCTTTTAGAGGTTTTATATGACATTTTCTGAGTTTATAACTGAATATAAAACAAGGTTTGGATGTAGTTTTAAGGATATTTCTGATGCTACAGGTCTTACTCCTGCCACTATCAGTAGATATAAATCAGGAGAAAGATGTCCTATAAAGAATAGTCCTCAGTACCAGGCAATTGTCAGAGGGTTTATCCTGCTGGCTGATAGAACTGGTAAGGTTTCTATGGAGGACATCATTAATGATATGGAGTCCATCTATAAAGATGATGATGATGACAGCTTTGATTTCTATGGCTTTAGACGTAACCTTTCAGAAATCATGGACAGGCTTCATATTACTCTTAAGGATGTAGCAGATGCAGTAGAAAAGGATGTATCTTATATTTCCAGGATTAAAGCAGGTACAAGACATCCTGCAAATCCTGCAAAGCTTGTATCTATGATAACCACATTTATCTCGGATAAATATACTAAGAGGTATCAGCTTGAAATAATCGCCGAGCTTCTTGATGTAAGAGTAAATGATATCACTGATGCCAGGAAACGAAGTGACCATTTATATAGCTGGCTGTTCTCTGATGATGAGAGCATGAAGAAGTATGTAGATGACTTCGTGCATAAGCTGGATAAGTTTGATCTGAATGAATATCTTTCATCCGGTGACAGCGAGAAGAATCTGGAGGAGGCGTCAGGCAAAGAGCTTCCAGAAAGTCTTAGCTATAATCTTGAGGATGTGCTGGTATTTCAGCGACGTCTTATTGCTAAAACTATAGAAGAAACTCGTGGTGGTACTCTGGATATTTGCTGGAATATGTCTAACAGCAAGTTGAATAAGACTTATATTTCATCGGATCAACTGATCAAGTCTTTGGCTAATGTTCTTGAAAAGGGTGTTCGCATCAGGATCGTTAATATCAACAGTAATCCTATGAACGAGATGATCGACTGGCTGGAAAACTGGCTCCCACTTAACATGACTGGCCAGATTGAGTTCTATTATCTGGACCGTGCTGACAGTGACGTATTCATTAATTCCCTTATGGTTTCAGATGTGGCGGCTCTTACTTCCGAGGGACTCTCAGATAATAAGGATATATATCGTTCATATATGACTCAGGACACGGCTGAGATAGAGTACTTTAAAAGGAAGTTTGAGGGACTCATCGATCTGTCGGAGAAGATGATCGACATTATCGGTGAGGATAACAATCTTCAGAGAAAAGAGTTTCTGAAGAATGATATGGTGACGGCGGGAAAGAGAACGAATATTCTATCAACTCCGCCGATATATACCATTTCCGATTCACTACTAAAAAGAATACTAAAGCGAAATGCAATCTCTGCTGAAGATGGAAAGAAGATACTGAAGTATATCCACAACGAGAGGGACAGAGTTCTTTCTGTTATGGAACATTCCCAGCTGGAGGATCATATCCCTGAGGTGTCCAGGGAAGACTACGATAAGAAGCCTGTATTCTTATCACTGTCGGGTCTCTTCTATGATAAGGATATCTTCTATACATATGATGAGTATGTGGAACATCTTTCTAGTGCCAGAGAGTTTCAAAAGAAATATAAGAATTATTCTCTGATCGTGAGAAATGATCTGGATTATAGAAATATACAGATATTTATACATGAAAATGAATGGGTGATGATTTCGAAAAATAAATCGCCGGCGATCCATTTTATTGTAAGACATCCGGTTATGAGAAGAAATCTGGAAGAAATGTTAGAGGCTATTGCTGAGTTTTAGTTGACATCGAGTGATACTATTCTTATAATTCCTTATGTTGATATTTTTTACAACAGTGTCAAATTTTTTTGACAAAGATGTTATTAGATTAGGAGTAGTATCATGAGTTTTAGAAGAAAAGCTAAGAAAGTTGCAGTTCTGGTTCTTGCGGCTACTATGACATTTGGCCTTGCGTCCTGCGGTCAGGGTGGTTCGGCAAAGAAGGACACCATAAGAATTGGTTACATTAATCCTACAACAGGACCTCTTGCTGGTAACGGTGAAGGTTGTGACTGGGCTGTAAAGCAGATTACTGATTATGTTGAGCAGAATCCAATAACCGTTGATGGTAAGGAGATGGACTTCGAGGTAATCGTATACGATTCAGAGTCAGATGCAAACAAGTGTTCTGAGATGACACAGAAGCTCATCGAAGAAGACGATGTAGATATGATCATCGCTATTCAGACACCTAATACAGTTATTCCTGTTGTTGAGGTTGCTGAGAGATACGGTGTTCCATGTATAGCATCACAGGCTCCAATTGACCCGGTTGCTCATTCAAGAGACGAGTTCAACTGGACATACCTTTCATTCTATACTCTTGATGACGTTTATGAGTCACAGCGTGCTATGTGGACAGTAGCTGGACACGGCATTGACTCAGGTGCTAAGGTTGGACTTCTTTTTGCAAATGATGCAGATGGTACAGCATGGCATGATATATTTGTTGACAGACTTGCAGAGGATGGCTACACAGTAGTTGATCCTGGTCAGTATCCATCAGGTACTACAGATTTTACAAGTCTTGCAAACACATTTAAAACAGAAGATATTGATGTGATCGCTGGAACAAATATTCCTCCTGATTTCATGAATTCATATAATGCTTGTATAAGCGCAGGTGTTGAGGTTGATGCAGTTACCATGGGTAAATGTTGTCTCCTTGAGAGTGATGTTAACGCTCTTGGCGATCTGTCAGACGGTATCATGACTCAGGTATGGTGGGCTCCTACAAATCCATTTACCTCTGAGCTTACAGGTATGTCAAGTGAGAAGCTTGCTGAGCAGTATGCAGCAGATAATGATGGTCGTGTTATGCCACAGCCTACAGCTTATGCATACGAGGCACTTGAGCTTTCAGTACAGACTTTTAAGAATACAAAGTCTATGGATAAGGAAGATATCAGAGCTGCACTTGCAGGTCTTGATGTTGATACAATAGTTGGTCATATCAAGTATGATCAGGAAATGAATGGACTTCCATTTGCAAGAACAGTCCTTTGCGGTGGTCAGTGGCAGAGAGATGAGAATGGTGAGCTTAAGCTTATCATCATCGATAATTCCATTCATCCAGAAATTCCACTTACTGGTACTTACCAGTCTGGAAATGCAACAACAAACTAGAATGAGTCAAAAAGGCTTTGAGCCAAACTGACTCATTAATGGGAAATATATATGAGTAACATACTTAGTTTCGAAAATGTTAGCTCGGGCTATACTAATATTCGCGTACTCGATAACCTTTCCTTCGACGTAGTCGAGGGAGAGGTTTTTGGCGTTATAGGTCCTAACGGATGTGGCAAGACCACCATGCTTAATACCCTGGCTGGTCTTATCAAATGTACCGATGGCCGTGTAATGTTCGATGGTAAGGATATATCCAAGCTTCCTCCATTTGTTAGATGTTCTCTTGGAATAGGAAGAACCTTCCAGGTTCCTCGTCCATTTGAGAAGATGTCTGTAATGGAAAATGTTCTTGTAGCTTCAGTGCATGGAGCAGGACTAAGCAAACGCGAGGGTGAGAAGAAAGCTATGGAGGTTCTTGAACGTGTTGGTATGAAGGACCAGTACGCCGTAAGAGCAGGAGAGCTTACTCTCCTTGATAGAAAGAGACTGGAGATTGCCCGTGCTCTTGGCTCAGCTCCTAAGCTGCTACTTCTGGATGAGGTTGCCGCTGGTCTTACCGAGCTTGAGGTAAAAGAGGTTATGAACCTTGTGGATGAGCTGAAGAAGGAAAAGCTTACTATAGTATGGATAGAACATATTCTTGAAACTATGCTTAAGTCTGCTGACAGGCTCATGTGTATGGCTGAAGGAAAGTCAGCTATAATCGGTGAACCTAAGTCAGTAATAGAATCAAAGATTGTTGAAGAGTTATATCTCGGAATCCGGGAAGATGAAGAATAGTTATAGATAGGATGAAAACTAAGAATGAGTAGTACATTACTACAATTTGATAACGTAACTGTAAAGTACGGGGACTTCACAGCTGTATCCGATGTTACCATGAGTTTTTTTGAAGGCTCGATCATCGGTCTCATTGGAACCAACGGAGCCGGAAAAACATCTCTTATGAATGCGGCTATGGGACTTACGCCTATCAGCAGCGGTAAAGTAAGTATTGCTGGTGAGGATATCACAAAGGTTCCGGTAGAGAAGAAGCTGGACTATGGAATGTGTCTTGTGCCTCAGGGCGGTCATTGCTTTAACAGAATGTCTGTGCAGGATAATCTCCTGGTAGGAGGAATCAGTACTAAGTCGAAGCGTGGAAAAGAAAACTACGTATCAAGAGCTGACTCTCTGGAAAAGGTTTATGACCTCTTTCCTGTTCTTAAGGAAAAAGCGAATGTTCCAGCTGGAAGCCTTTCAGGTGGACAGAGACAAATGGTAGCTATAGGCCGCGCACTTATGTCGAATCCGCGTATTATCCTTTTCGATGAGCTGTCACTTGGTCTTGCGCCAGTAGTTGTAAAAGATATATATGCAACAATCAGAAAGATAAATGAAACAGAAAGAACGACTATTATTTTGATCGAACAGGATACTAACAGAGTCCTAAGTATGACAGATTATGCATACATAATGCTTAAGGGACAGGTTGCTCTTGAGGGAGATTCAGACAGCCTGGATCCGGATGAAGTAAAGAAAGCTTATTTTGGAATCTAATGATCCATATGGGAAAGTTGAGATATTAAGATGTATATTGTACAGGTGTTAGTCAACGGAATACTGCTGGGTGGTATCTATGCAGGTATCGGACTTGGAATGTCCCTTATACTTGGTATAGTGAAGCTGACAAATCTTGCTCATGGTGAATTTATCATTATGGGCGCTTTTCTGTCGGCTATTCTTACTTCAGCACTTGGTATTGATCCGCTACTAACTCTTTTGGTTTCTGTACCTACAATGTTCTTCTTTGGATATGCTCTTCAGAGAGTACTTGTTAACCACGGTATGAAACGTGGTGCTGAACCGGCACTTCTGGTAACCTTCGGTATTTCTATCATTTTAAAGGATGGAATGCTGATGCTCTTTACACCAGATGCAAGACACGTCGCTACATCCTACAGCAATAGTGTAGTAACTATAGCTGGAATTGATATATCACTTCTGAATATAATACTGCTCATTGTCTGTGCGGTATTTATCTTTGTTCTTAGAACGTTCCTTGAGAAAACAGATATTGGTCGTGCCATCAGAGCAACAGCTGACGATACAGAGGCTGCGCAGCTTTCTGGAATAAATGTGGCGCACACCTTTGCAATAGCTATGGGTATTGCCACAGCTGCATCTGCAGTGGCTGGAACCTGTGTCAGCATGAAGTGGACATTCTATCCTACTTCGGGAGGAGAATATCTGCTGATTGCATTTGTTGTTGTAGTTATCAGCGGTCTTGGAGATATTCGTGGAATTCTTCTTGCAGGTGTTATGTTTGGACTTATGCAGGTTATCGGTGGCGCAAGCTACGGCCGTCTCATCAGTTATATATTCCTTATTGTTTTACTAGTATTTAATCCACGTGAGATATTTGGAAGAATGCTTAGGGATAAGAGAGCCCGTGACCTTTCGAAGAGGGAGGTGAAGGCTGATGAATAAGAAGAAGCTTACACTTGCGATTGCCTTTGGAGTTATAGGAATTCTGCTTTTTGCTCTTGGTGAGGCAGGAATCTTTTCTAATAACGCCATGAGATATCTTATGCAGATATTTATCTATATAACACTGGGTGAAATGTGGAATCTCCTCAGTGGGTTTGCGGGAATGACTAGTCTTGGTCAGCAGACATTTATTGGTATTGCAGGCTACAGTGTTGCCATGGCAACAACTGTGTACAAGATGAACTATGGTGCAGGAATTCTGATCGGCGTTGGAATCTGTATTATTACTTCAAGTTTTCTTGCTTTCCTGCTTCTAAAGATGGAGGGAATGTACTTCTCTATAACAACCTGGGTTATTGCTGAGGCGTTGGGAACCTTCTTCCTTAGCTGGGGCTATGTTGGAAAGGGTGCAGGTATGACCATATCCATATCCCCATACCCAAGGATAGATGCAATATATGCTATGGCATTAATACTTTGCTTTGTGACACTGATTGTTGTATACTTGCTACTTAACAGCAGGCTGGGTCTTGGACTCACAGCCATGAGAGATAATATCTCAGCTGCATCCTGTATGGGAGTTAATATTGGAAGATCTAAGTTTGTAGTGTATCTGATAGCTGCTATCTTCACAGGACTTGCAGGTGCTATCCTTTTTATCAATAAAGGTACTATCTATCCTGAGAGTGGTTTCAGCATTGGCTGGACTATCTCTATGGTATTTATTGTTATAATAGGTGGATCAGGAACTATAGAAGGACCTATTGTGGGTTCTATAATATATGTATTTCTTCAGGAGTTTCTGGCACACTATCCAGGATGGTCCAACATCATCCTTGGAATCCTTGCTATCGTTATAATTCTCTTTATGCCAGAGGGAATTGTAGGTGCGATAAAGAATAGAAAATTTACTAAAATGTTGAAGAAATCTAAAGGGAGTGACCTTTAGTATAACTGGGGTGTTGACTTGAAAAAAATTTTCATTGCGGAAAAACCTTCGGTTGCCCAACAGTTCGCCGATGCACTTAAGGTGAAGGGCGCCCGCAAGGATGGTTATATTGAAGACGAAAATAATATAGTTACCTGGTGCGTGGGACACTTAGTCACCATGAGTTATCCAGAGGTTTATGATCCTGCGCTCAAGAAATGGTCGCAGGATACTTTGCCTTTTATACCAAATGAGTATAAATACGAAGTTATACCTGCTGTATCGAAGCAGTTTAATATCGTAAAGGGCCTGCTTAACAGGGATGATGTTGAGACTATCTATGTCTGTACCGACTCTGGACGTGAAGGAGAATATATCTACCGTCTTGTAGACAGGCTGGCAGAAGTGGATGCCAAGAAGGACCGTCGCCGTGTATGGATCGATTCTCAGACTGAGGAGGAGATTCTTCGTGGTGTAAGGGAGGCAAAGCCTCTTGCTGAGTATGACAATCTGAGCTGTGCAGCATATCTTAGAGCCAAAGAAGATTACCTGATGGGTATCAACTTCTCCAGAGCTCTTACTCTGAAGTATTCCTATCCTATCAAGCAGTATCTGGGTGTAGACAAATGCGTTATCGCCGTTGGCCGTGTTATGACCTGTGTTCTGGGTATGGTTGTAAAGAGAGAACGCGAAATACGTGAATTCGTGTCGACCCCATTTTACCGTGTTGTTGCTGGTATTGAGAAGCCAGCTGAAGAGGGTGAGGAAAGAAGAAAACTTTTTGAGGCTGAATGGAAGGCAGTGAAGGGCAGCAAGTACTTTGAGAGTCCAAAGCTTTATAAAGAAAATGGCTTCAAAGAGAGTGCTGATGCTGAAGAACTGATCGAGTATCTGAAGGAGCCTGAACCGGTTGAGATGACTATTAAGAGTATCTCAAAGAAGACGGAGAAGAAGAATCCACCTATGCTCTATAACCTGGCTGAGCTGCAGAATGATTGTTCCAAGCGCTTTAAGATCAGTCCTACTGATACTTTGAATATTGTTCAGGAGCTTTATGAAAAGAAACTGGTTACATATCCAAGAACGGATGCCAGAGTTCTTTCTACAGCTATCGCCAAGGAGATAGATAAGAATATAAGAGGACTTTCAAATTATGCGCCTCTTGCTGGTTTTGCTCAGAACATTGTGGCGAATCAGGGGTATGCAGGTATTGCAAAGTCCAAGTATGTCAATGATAAGCTGATCACAGACCACTATGCTATAATTCCTACTGGTCAGGGACTTGGCCAGCTTTCCAAGCTTTCAGACTTACAGCAGAAGGTTTATGACTTAATAGCAAGAAGATTTCTTTCAATCTTTTATGCGCCAGCTGAGTATCAGAAGCTTGCAATTACACTTACTAGAAATGGTGAGGAGTTTAGTGCTTCTTTTAAGATGCTGGTAAAGCCGGGATATCTTAAGATAGCAAATCCATCTTTATTGGAGTCATCTCAGAAGGATTCCGATAATGAACAAGATTCAAAGAAAGACAGTGATAAGGAAGAGGACCAGGCTCTTACAGCTGATCTTATGGAATATATCTCTACGCTTAAGAAAGGATCGGTACTTCCTGTATCTGGCTTTGAGATTAAAGAAGGTAAGACAAATCCTCCACAGAGATATAATTCTGGTTCTATGATCCTAGCTATGGAGAATGCTGGAAAGCTGATCGAGGATGAAGAACTTCGTGAGCAGATCAAAGGTAGTGGTATTGGTACATCTGCGACACGTGATGCGATCATAACAAAGCTTGTAAATAACAAATACATAGCCCTCAATAAAAAGACTCAGATACTTACACCAACCTTCCTGGGAGAAATCATTTACGATGTGGTGTTATATTCGATAAATGGCCTTCTCAGCGCTGAGCTTACTGCAAGCTGGGAATATGGCCTTGAGGGAGTTTCGGAAGGAACAATTCCTGAGTCGGAATATATAGAGAAGATGAATGGTTATGTTGCAAAGTACGTTAATATCGTTAAGGGTATCCGTAATCAGAATCAGATGCATTTTGTGTTTGATAAAACCAAGCCATATTATGCAAAGAAAAAATAGATAAAGAAAAAAAGAGACAAACAGCGCGGCTGCTTGTCTCTTTTAGATTACTTAAATATGAATAATAAAACAGTTAAAATTGCAAGGATTAACATATAAATAATCCATGCTTTTGTTGAAGTAAATTTCGAATATTTCTTAGTACTATCTCGTCCTCTAGATAGAAGTAAGTGTTCACCGCAGAAGAAGAATAGTGCTAATAAAACCATCATAAGGATCCAGAAAACAAATGTTGGCATAATTTTTCATCTCCTTTTCACGAATTCTATATAGATTATAACATAAATCTTGAAAAAATACACAAAAATCCTTCCTTTTTTTGTGAAAATTTGTGTTAGTTGACTATAACATTTAAAATTTTTTAATTATCTAATAATATAAGAAGGATTTGTAGCATTTTTTGTTTATTATGCTAATATTACTTTCATTTATAATATGAATTAATAAAAGTGAAGGGTGGTATTTTACAATGAAAGTATTAAAAAGAGCTTTAGGAGTGTTTCTGGCAGTCCTGATCGTCGCAACTTATGGTATGAAATCTATATCAAGTTATGCAATGTCGGGATATGTAGACGTTAATCATGTAGAGAAAAAGCTTATTATATATGTTCTTCCTTATGATGGTTTAACGGTTGATAAAGCTTTTCCTACTCACGGAGACTCAAGGACTCAAGGTGGTATGAAGAACAGTATACTCGATATTAATGGAAAGGTATATGAAAAAGGTTCATCTACTCCACTGGATAGAGATGATGTTCTTAAAGCTGGTAAGACATATCATTATGAAGTTTGTATTATGGATGGTAATAATGATGAAGCTGATGATGTTCATCCTGGGTTCTATTCAATTAGCGTAGCTAACGGTTCTGACAGTTCTGATAACAGTTGTTTTACTAACTGTACACAGAAAAATGGAGATTCGATTGGCATGTTAGTATATTATGAATGTGATGTTATTATTCAAGCAAGACCAAATTACAATCTTGGTTCCTGCTATGTGAATCTTCCTAAAGAAGGCGGTGAGCTTACTGCGGGAGGTAATGTAATTAATCGAAATGTAGGTCCTATATTTAATAGTTTATCGTATGCTTTAAGTAAGGATGCAAAGAATAATAAAATAAATGAACATATATCTTCTACGGACGAAGGCTATACATATTTTTATGATCTTGATAATGATGGCAGTTTTGATATTAAACTATTTTGGCCTAAGAGTGATCGCACTAGTTTTTCATATTTAGAATCTTTGACTGTACTTGATTCCTGCAGTGTTAAAGGAAAGTATGAGTATACTTTTTCAGATGAGGATAATAGAAAAAGGGATTCTGTTTATTTATATTACTATGACAAGATAACACTAGATTTCGCACCAGAAGAAACTCCAAGTGTTACTCAGAATAATACAGAGAATAAAACAAGTAATAACTCAGAAAATACAGCAAACAACAACGTTGCAGATAACAATGCGTCAAATAACACTTCAAACAACAACGCTGCAGGAAGTAACGCAGGTAACACTGCAAATAATCAGAGCAGTGATGCTGGTAACCAGGCAGATAATAGTGGCGCTGGAAACGCTGGCGTAACCTACGAGAATGAGTGGGTTAACGGTCAGTGGTACGGCTCAAATGGAGATGCTTCATATACTGCAGAGGGAAGCTGGAAGGCTAACAGCACTGGCTGGTGGTTTGAGGATACAGCAGGCTGGTATCCACAGTCACAGTGGGTAAAGATTGATGGCAAGTGGTATTACTTCACAGCTGACGGCTATATGGATTATTCAGAGTATCGTGATGGATATTGGCTTGGTTCAGATGGTGCCTGGGTAGAAGGTTACGAGAACGGAACATGGCATGTAGACTCAACAGGCTGGTGGTTCGAAGATAATGGATGGTATCCAGCAAATCAGTATCTCTGGATCAATGGTACAGAGTATTACTTCGATTCAAAGGGATATATGAAATAAATTAATACTTATGATATGAAGGCGGAGATCTTTTGGTCTCCGCCTTTTACTGATTTTTACATGAAAATATGTTAAATTATGAATAGGTTATTCTAGTAATAAAACTTGTATTCTTTATATAGAGGGAGAAGGTATGAAGAAAGACTGCATAGGTTAAAGACAGGCGAATTTTGCACTTTTATAGGTTAAATGGTAAAATGTTTAAAGTTTTTTGCGTGAGGTTTTATATATGAGACATAAGTTTAGAGAGCATATTAAGAGAGCGGCTGCCTTAGCCCTTGGAGCACTGGTTGTATTTAACACTGCGATGTCTCCAATCGGAATGAAGGCGGGAACAGCAGATGTTCAGGCTGCAGGAAAAAAGACCATAAAGGAATTTTTAAAGACTGGTCTTGAACCTATGGGTACAACCATGTATACCTACGGCGGCGGCTGGAATGAAGAGGATACAGGCGCTGGTACTGAGGCACGTACCATAGGTCTTTCATCCCGTTGGGCAGAGTTTGCTGCACAGCAGACTAGCAGCTACAACTATAAGAATTATGATTATAAGACAAATAAGGATGTTATCCATCTTGGACTTGATTGTTCAGGTTATGTTGGCTGGGTGCTTTATAATACCCTTGAAACAGAAAATGGAAAAGAGGGCTATGTAGATTACAATAACAAGGTTCTGGAAAAGCTTCAGAACCAGGGCTATGGAACGCTTACCATGGCGGCAAATGTTAAGGACTATAAGCCTGGAGATATAATGAAGACTCCGGATCATATGTGGATCGTTGTTGGTCCTTGTTCAGATGGTAGTGTAGTGCTTATGCATTCATCTCCTCCAGGAGTTCAGTTCTCAGGAACACCAACTCCTTCAGGTAATAAGAACTCTGAGGCTGTGACTATCGCTACATATTTATAAGAAGACTTATTACAGTTCATGGTATGAAAAGTATCCGGATAGTACTAAGGGTATATCTTATCTTTCTGGATATAATCAGTTTAGATGGTCTACAACTGGTTCATCATTTTCAGATCCAGAGGGCTATCAGAATATGACTGCTGTTGAGGTTCTTAAGGATCTCTTCGGAACAGTTCCTCCTGGATACGATACTAGTTCGTCAGGATCACAGGGTACCTGGAAGAAGAACAGTAAGGGCTGGTGGTATGAGCTCTCGGATGGTTCTTATCCTGCTTCCAAGTGGCTGGAGATAGATAATACATGGTATCACTTTGATAAGAGTGGATATATGTCCACAGGTTGGGTAAAATCAGGTAGCGACTGGTATTACATGAACTCCAGCGGTGCCATGCAGACAGGCTGGGTTAAGTCGGGTTCGGCTTGGTATTATATGAATACAAGTGGTGCTATGCAAACTGGATGGGTTCAGGATGGAACAACCTGGTACTATATGAATACTAGCGGCGCCATGCAGACAGGCTGGGTAAAATCAGGTAGTGACTGGTACTACCTTAAATCCAGTGGAGCTATGGCAGTATCAGAAAACATTGGTTCGTATTACGTAGACGCTACAGGCAAATGGACAAAATAATCTGCCAACGGGGACGGTTCTCCGTGGCAGGTGAGAAGGATACAGGGGAATGAAACAAGGAATTATAGTTGTTAATAAGGGGACTGCAGATTATGAGGTCAGGAATAGGACCTTGGATGAATTTGTTTTATCTATTGGAGACAGATTAGAAGATGCAGAGATAAGCCTGGTTTTTACTGATGGTGATATCAGGAAGAATCTGAGAGATATAGCTGGTGAGAAGGTTCAGAATCTGAAGGCAGCAATTCTCGGTATGAAGGAGAGAGGTATTACTGATCTTCTTGTTGTATCGACTGATATTCATGATGGACCAGAGTATAAGAAACTGAAGGAGGAGACAGTTGGTCTTGCTTCTCTTTTCAGAAAGGTAAATATATCTGTTCCACTGCTTTGTCTTGATTCGGATTATGAGCTTACAGCCAGGGCATTTCTTGGTGCTTTTAAGGATATTGCTAAGGACTCGGTTCTTGTTGTTCTGGCTGAAGGACATAAGTCTGATGGGCTTGAAGAGCTGAAGGCTTTTGAGACAGCGCTGGCTAAGCATTTCCCTGCCAGCTTTGTTGCAACTCTTAATGGAGAGAAGAAGCCATATAAGATAATCAAGGAATTAAAGACTGGAATCCATGAGGGAAAAAGGATTGTTCTTGTCCCAATGGAGTTTATTGCTGGAGAAACAGTTGAAAATGCGGTCTCACAGGAGTATACTGACTTTGTTTTACGGCTTGAAGGCGAGGGATATGAGGTAGAGCCTGTATTTAAGGGGCTTGCTGAGTATGCTGACTTCCAGCGACTATATCTGCGTCATATCTATGATGCGATACGCTAAATAATGAGTTTATTTCCTTTATGGGAGATATCTCATTTGGATGGAGAATAATATATGAAGATAATTATTGCCGGTTGTGGTAAGGTTGGTCAGTCTCTGGCTGAGAGACTCACAAATACCGGTCATGAAGTTACAGTCATTGATAAAAGATACGAATCTATAACATCGGTTACTAATACCATAGATGTTATGGGGTATCAGGGTGACTGTACAAGTATTTACTGTCAGAAGGAAGCAGGGATTAAGGATGCTGATCTTCTGATAGCAGTTACAGATAATGATGAGATCAACATGCTTGCCTGTCTTATCGCTAAGAAGACAGGTAGCTGTCATACTATAGCTCGTATCAGAAGTCCGCAGTACACTGACGAGATCGGCTATCTTAAGGAAGAACTTGGTCTTTCAATGTCCATTAATCCTGAGATGGTTGCTGCAGATGAAATGGTACGTCACATTCAGATTCCTTCGGCACTTGAAGTTGATACATTTGCCAAAGGAAAGATAAGTCTTATAGGAATTAAGATTCCTGAAAACAGTATCCTTGATAATCTGAGAGTAAAGGATCTTTACGGAAAGGTTGGAGCTGGTGCTCTTATCTGCGTTGCCGAGCATGATGGCGACGTTACTATCCCTAATGGTGATCATCTCCTTCATAGTGGCGACATGATTTCCGTTACACTTTCAATGGGTGAGATAAACCATTTCCTTAACAAGATTGGAATCAAGGCTAAGAAGATCAAGGATGTTATGATCGCAGGTGGTGGTACCATAGGTTACTACCTAGCAAAGAAGCTCATAGATATGAGGATAAATGTTAAGATCATCGAGAAGGATGAGCAGCGTTGTGAGGAGCTTTCCGAGCTGCTTCCTAAGGCTATGATCATTTGCGGAGACGCAACTGAGAAGAGACTTCTTACTCAGGAGTCAGTTGAAGATATGGATGCAGTTTGCGGCCTTCTTCATAGTGATGAGGCAAATATTCTTCTGTCACTGTATCTCAATAAGCTTAATCCGGATATTAAGGTAATTACTAAGGTGCATAGAAATTCCTATGAGGATATCGTAAATGAGCTTCCTGTAGGTAATAAGATAAGTACAAAGGGCATTACTGCTGATTATATTGCCAGATACGTTCGTTCAATGCAGAACTCTATCGGTAGTGAGGTTGAGTCTCTGTACCGAATTATGGACGGAAGGGTTGAGGCGCTGGAGCTTTCTATCGGTGATGACTTCCAGTGGGCCGGCGTTGAACTTAAGGACCTCAGTCTTATTGATAATACACTTATTTGTAGGATCAACAGACGTGGAAAGATCATTCGTCCAGGCGGACGTGATACCCTGGAAAAGGGCGATAGCGTAGTAGTTGTTACTACTAATAAGAATATAAATGGAATCAAAGAAATTATTAAGGGTTAGTGCAGCAACTGGTCTGCGCTAGTAGATTAAAATGAATCATAAGATTGTTATTAATAATATTGGTAAGCTTATTCGTCTTGAGGGAATGCTTCTCATGTTTCCTACATTGATTGGAGTTTTTCTTCATGAGAAGGAGTTTCTGGCGCTGGCTGTAACAGCTGGTACTTCTATTATAGTTGGAACTATCCTTGCGAATATAAAACCAAAGAATAACAGAATTAGAGCCAAAGAGGGTTTTGTTATCACAGCCCTTGTTTGGCTTATTTTTAGTATAATCGGAGCAATTCCATTCTACGCTACCGGTAACATCAAGAGCTTTACAGATGCTATATTCGAGACAGCATCTGGCTTTACTACAACAGGAGCAAGTATCCTGAGAGATGTTGAGGCCATGCCTAAGTGTCTTCTTTTCTGGAGAAGCTTCACACATTGGATCGGTGGTATGGGAATCCTGGTATTCATGCTGGCTTTTGCCTCATCCAGTGCTGATGAGATGAATATCATGAGAGCGGAGTCTCCAGGTCCATCTGTTGAGAAGATGGTTCCAAAGGTTAAAGAAACTGCTATCATGCTTTATGCTATATACACTGTAATGACAGTTACTCTTATAATTGCACTTATCATTGCAGGTATGCCTATCTTCGATAGTGTGTGCCATGCATTTGGTACTGCAGGAACTGGTGGATTTGGTGTAAAGGCTGATAGTATAGCTGGCTATAATACTGCATGTCAGATCATCATCACTGTTGGTATGATGCTCTTTGGTGTTAACTTCAGTTTTTATTATCTGATCATAATGAAGAAGTTTAAAGACCTTATCCATTCGGAAGAGGTTATAACATATTTTGCTATATATTTTGTGGCTAGTATCCTGGTTACTATGGGAACTTTGGTGGGATTTTTACCTGGTTCTATTTATGGCGATACAAGCATTGTAGGTTTTGATAATGTTGGAGAGGCTGTACTTCATTCCTTCTTCCAGGTTGCATCTGTAATGACTACAACTGGATTTGCTACAAAAGATTTCAATCTTTGGGGTACCATGCCTAAGGCTGTGATGGTGCTGGTAATGTTTGTTGGTGCCTGTGCCGGAAGTACCGGTGGTGGTGTGAAGGTTTCTCGTATCATCATCTACTTTAAGGAAGTAATGCGTGAACTGCAGAGCTATATCCATCCTTCATCTGTTAGAAGTATCAGACTTGATGGAAAGGTAGTGAGCAAGGATACTATCAGAACCACAAATGTATTCCTGATGGCATACATTTTTATCTTTGTAGGTTCACTTATTATCATATGCTTCGATGGTTTTGATCTGGTGACGTCATTTACTGCCGTAACTGCAACCATCAATAACATAGGTCCTGGTCTTGGAATAGTTGGACCTACAGGCAACTTTGCCGATTTCAGTATCCTATCTAAATGGGTATTTATCTTTGATATGATCGCAGGAAGACTTGAAATCTTCCCTGTACTTATAATGCTTTCAATTAAAACTTGGAGAAGAAAATAGTGAAGACAGTAGTTGAAAAGCCTTCTAAAGAGGCTACACGTCGAAAATTTAAATCAGCTCAGCTGATTCCCCTAAGCTTTCTTGGGGCAATCGTGGTAGGAACTCTGCTTCTGATGCTTCCCTTCGCTACAGCCAGCGGAGAGCAGACAGATGCACTGACAGCGCTCTTTACAGCAACCACATCCACCTGTGTTACAGGTCTTGTGGTAGTAGATACATATTCTTACTGGAGTCTGTTTGGACATATAGTTATTCTGATCATGATACAGCTGGGAGGTCTTGGAATCATTGCAGTAACATCAATACTCATGTTGATGGTGAGTAAGAAGATGTCCCTTAGTCAGACAGTTCTGCTGCATGATGCATTTAACCTGAACTCCCCATCTGGACTTCGAAAGTTTCTGGTTGGAGTATTCGCTGGAACCTTTATAGTAGAGGGTGTTGGCGCGTTGTTCTATATGCCTGTATTCATTCCTCAGTTCGGCGTTGCAAAAGGAATCTGGGTATCAGTATTCACAGCTATATCAGCCTTCTGTAATGCAGGTATAGATATAATGGGACCTGACAGCCTGGTGCAGTACAACTCTAATCCACTTTTGATGATCAATACAATGATGCTTATCATCCTTGGTGGTCTTGGATATGTTGTATGGTTTGATATACTAAATGGAATCAGAACGGGAATTGCTAAGAAGTATTCACCTTGGACGGTGATAAAGAAACTGAGCGAGCATACAAAGCTGGTTCTTTCACTCACACTGTTCCTTATTGTGTCAGGTGCTATAGCAGTAATGCTGATGGAGTACACAAATCCTGATACACTGGGACCTATGAGCTTTGGCGACAAGCTTATGAATGCTTATTTCCAGTCGATTACATTTAGAACCGCGGGCTTCGCTGCAGTACCACAGCAGAACCTTCGAGAGGTAACAGCAAGCTTTGGTAACTTCTACATGTTCATTGGTGGTTCACCAGTTGGTACAGCCGGTGGTGTAAAGACAGTAACAGTCTTCGCACTGATCGCAAATGCGGTTGCATTTATTCGTTCAAGAAATGAGACAGTAGTCTTCGGAAGACGTCTGGATGAAGGCCTGGTTAAGAAGGCTTCAGCTATTATATGTGTCAGCTTTTCAGTAACACTTGTATTTCTGCTTCTTGTAATGATGACAAATGACGTTAATGCAGTGGATGCATCCTATGAGATATTCAGTGCTACAGCCACAGTTGGTCTGTCCCGTGGCCTGACTCCACAGCTTAATGATATAGGCAGACTTCTGGTAATCGTATGTATGTACCTGGGACGTATCGGTCCAATATCCATGGCCCTCTTCTTTAACTATAGAGGCGCAGAACGAAACAAGGTAAAGTATTCGAAGGGTAACTTCTTTGCAGGTTAATAAGGAGATAGAAAATGAGTAAACAGATAGCAGTTTTAGGAATAGGAAGATTTGGAAAAAGCATAGCGCTTTCTCTTGCAGATATGGGTGCGGATGTAATGGCTGTGGATGCCAATCCAGACGTGCTTGAAAAGATTTCGGATAAAGTTACATTTGCCATTGAGGCTGATCTTAAAAATGCAGAGTCAATCGGCAGTACTGGAATAGAAAATATGGACGTGGTTGTTGTAGCCATGGGTTCTGACCTTACAGCAAGTATTACTTCAGTTATGGCTGCCAAGGAGCAGGGCGTTCCTTTCGTTATGGCAAAGGCTGCTGATGAAAGAATGGGAGCTATCCTGGAGAAGGTTGGTGCGGATAAGGTTATTTATCCTGAGGAGGAGACTGGTGTTCGTACAGCTAGAACACTTATGTCTGACAGCTTTATGGATTACTTTGATATCGATAAGAATCTTTGTATGCTGGAAATGCATCCTAAAGATGACTGGATTGGAAAGAATCTGATCGAGCTCAATCTCCGTGAGAAGTTCAGGGCAAATGTGGTCGCAGTTAAAGATGATACAGGAATGCATTCCTTCGTGGATCCTAATCGTCCACTTGAGAAAGGCGATGAGCTTCTTGTTCTTCTTGAAAAAACAGATCTGAAAAAACTTCAGAAGTAGATAATAAAGTACATGTGAAAGTAATAACAAATAAAGTGGACAGTCAGTATGATGTGACTGTCCACTTTTTGAGTGCCTAAAAAATCTTTTGATTAAATATTTTATTTATTTAGCATCTGAAGTCCACCAGATGATACGAATCCGTCAAGCTGTACGCCTGCCTTACAGAAAGGACACTCATGTGATGAGTATGATGCGTAGCCTTCGATATCCTTTACATGGAATATAGAGTGAACATCGATTCCTTCAACCTGATCTGCTGCAGAGAAGATAGCTGAGATACCAGCTATGCTTCCGCCATAATATCTGATGCAGTCAAGGATCTTCTCAGTTGTAAGACCAGTAGTTGCTGTAGGAAGAAGCAGAAGTACATGCTTGTTGTTGATCATAGGAACCACATTGTCCTTAAATGTGTACTGTCCTGAAGAGTTAACCTCTGGAGTAGTAACATAGATGGTTCCATGCTGATTCAGACACATGATTCCTGAATCTGTAAGCGCATCAGCAAGATATGCACCGATAACTTCTGTTCCGTCAAGACAAACGATTGTATCAACGATAGTTGAAGCAATATATTCATGGCTCATAGCCTTTGCTACTGCTTTAGCTTCACTAGCTCTGGCCTTCAGAGTTGTAAGATCAATATAATGATTGATATGTGAGGATATAGTTGCGAAGTGTCCCTGAGTAACCTTAAGGCTAATCAGATTACTATATTCAGAATCGATTTTGAAAGTTTGCATTTTCTGTTCCCCCTTTTCAAGTGAGTCAAATAATTAGTTAACGAATCGCCATGCAATTCACATGTATTATTATATAAATAACTGGGGGATTTCACAAGTGATTATTAACTAATATTAAGCTAATTTTGAAAACCATGATTTGGAACAGGGTATTTATGTTATAATGATTTTGTGTCAGTAAATATGTTATCTGACACGTTTGCAGAAGGAGTTGGAATATGGGTGCAAGGTTTGAAATGTTAGCTGGAGCCTCAATGACAGGAAAGACTTATAGCCTGTCAAAGCAGGTGTTAGAGGAGGCTCATGCGAATCCTGATAAAAGATATTATATAGTGGTGCCTGAACAATCTGGAAATGCATACGAGAAGAAGCTTATTCAGATGAATCAGGCTCTTTTTGGTGCGCCAGGATTTATGAATATAGATATCCTGGGCTTTAACCGTCTGTCTTACCGAATTTTTGAGGAGTTTGGGATAAAGGATACAAATGTCCTTGAAGAATATGAGAAGAATATGTTAGTACGAGTTGCCTCTGGAAGAGTGAGAGGTGACCTTGAAATATATGGTGGCAGCGTGGATAGAACTGGCTTTACCCAGGAGGTAAAGTCTCTGATCTCAGAAATGATCCAGTATAACGTAACGTCTGAAGAACTGGAGAAGGCTGCAGAGGATATAGCCAAGACCAGAGAAGGTCTTTCAGCAAAGCTTCGGGATGTGTCAAAGATATATTCTGGCTTTATGGATATCCTGGATAATAGAAGGACATCTGTTGATCTGGGGCAGGATATGGATTTTTCTATGACAATTTCTGAAGAGAGACTTAAGCTTCTTGCCCGAATCCTTAAGACTGACAGACTATGTAGTATTACTGATGGGGCAGTTTTTATCTTTGATGAATATAGAGGTTATACACCTGACCAGCTAAGCGTTATAGGTGCGCTTAAGAAGAGGGCTGAGGTGCTTCGTTTCTCTCTATGTATAGAAGCGAATATTCTAAAGCGTTTTCTCGATGGAGAGGGTGAGGTAAGTGAAACGGATATTTTCCATCAGAGTTATATGACCTATCGTCATCTGGCTGAAACTTTGGGAGAGAAACCTGAGGTTCAGTATCTTAGAAAGTCGGCAAAAGAAAGCTCGGAACTGATACATCTCACACAGAATATATTCAGATATCCTGTAAAGGAATATAAGAACGACATTAAAGATCTTGAGATTTATCATACAGATAGCTTTGAGAATGAGCTGAGGCTTGTGGCTGAAAAGATCCGCAGTGAGGTAAAGGCGGGATATAGATACAAGGATATCGCTGTTGTTACTGGTGATATTGAAGAGTTCGATAGATGTGCTGACCGTATCTTTGCAGAGTACGATATTCCTATGTTTTCTGACTTCAGTCGTAAGCTAAGAAAGAATCCTTACACAGAGGCAATCCTTAGAATACTGGATATTCTGGACCGTGACTTTGATTATAATTCTATATTTGGCTTTGTTAAGACTGGGGTGCTCAAAATCGAGGACCATCACAGTCTGGACGAACTTGAGAACTTCTGTCTCAGAACAGGCATGAGAGGCAGAACCATGTGGAACCGCGCTATCAGAACCTATGGCAAAAATGTTCCAGAGGAGAAGAAGGAAGCCTATAAAAAAATGAACGAGGTGAGAAAGCTTATCCTTTCTACAATCGAGCCGGTTACAAAACTTGGTAACGGAAAGCATCTTGTTTCTGAGTATATAGCTGCGCTTCTGGAGATTATCGAAGCTCTTTCCTTTGATAGCCAAATGGAATCTAACGCCCAGCTTCTCGAGGCAGAGGGCATGATGACAGATGCCAGGGTTATGAAGAGCCTTTACGGTGTACTGATGGGAATCATTTCCCAGACAGACGATCTTCTTGGTAATGAGGAGATGGATATACATAGCTTTTCAGAGATTCTTTCAGCTGGTATTAGTGAGATAAAGGTGGGAGTTATTCCTCCAACTATTGATGCACTTGCCGCTTCTGATGTGGAGAGATCTCGTATCATTGATGCAAAGATTGTGCATGTTGTGGGAGCCTGCGACGGTGTTATTCCAGCTAAAAAAGGCGGCGGAAGAATTCTGTCTGATAAAGATAAGGAGCAGCTTTCAAATGCTCTTTCAGATATGGGAAGTGGAAAATATCTGGCCAGCTTTGGCGTGGAGCAGAGTCAGAACTCTCTCTTTATGATATATCAGTTACTTTCCAAGGCAACTGAGAAACTGACTATCAGTTATCACGTAAGTGGAGAAGCAAGCAGAGATAAGCTGAGCCCATCCTTCCTTATTGGAAGAGTGAGGAAACTCTTCCCAGGTCTTGTGGATAAATATAAAGAGTGCAGTGATTTTAGTGGAACTGCGCTAAGTGATAGAAAGGCATTTCTTGGCTGGGTTAGAGAGGCCATGGAAGCCGAACAGTCAGGGGACACGGCTTCTTTAGAAGATAAAAAACTTATAGATAACATTTCACGATATATAACATATGTGGGTGCAGGAGATGATCTGCCTGAAAGAGACCAGATACTTCCGGGACTTCTCTTTTCTAATAGCCCTGAGATCATATCATCAGAGGCTATGGATACCATTAATCTGAAGCTTTCTGTTTCGAAGATGGAGAAGTATGCAAGCTGTCCATACTCTTTCTTTATGACGTATATTCTTGGACTTAAGGAGCGGCCTGAGAAAAAGCTGGAGCTCTATGACATAGGTAACGTGATGCATAGAGCGCTGGAGAATACATTTGGCGAGATATACGAAAAAATGAATAATGACTGGAAGGGAATAGAGGACGCAGAACTTATAGATATTGTTGAGGGCTATCTTGAGACCGCCTGGGTAGAGGAAATGACCGAGGAATACCAGGAGGATGTGGACGATGATCTGGATCCTAAGACTGCCCGGATTAAGGAGAATCTTCGTGAACTTGCGTCTCGTACTATAACAACCCTTCGCTCACAGATCGTAAAGGGCGAGTTTCTGCCAGATCGATTTGAGCAGAAATTTGAGGCGGAGTTTACGGCTCATAAGCCTGACGGTACAGAATATCCAGTAACTCTCAGAGGTGTTATTGACCGTCTTGATACGGCTGAGATAGAAGATAATTACTATCTAAGAGTAGTGGATTATAAGACTGGTTCAAAGACATTTGATCCTCTGGCAATCCAGGAAGGAACGGATATTCAGCTTCTGGTTTATACGAAGATAGTAAATGAAATTCTCCGCAGTACACGTGATAAGGTAATACCTGCTGGTATGTACTACTACACAGTTTCTGATCCTGTTCTTGAACTTAAAACCAAGGGGCAGAAGGAAATGGCTGATGCGGAAGATGCAGACGGACTGGAGAAAGAAATCCGTAAGTCCATGGTAATGAAAGGTGTATCAAATGCAGATCCTATACAGCTTCTAAATCTTCATGATAAGACGCTTATAGATGAAGCGGGAAACCTTACTCAGAATAGTGACGTTATTACTATAAAAAAAGGCAGGGAAACACCATTAACCATGGATTCTATGACGCTTTCTGGAGAACAGCTGGATAGCCTCACTGACTATTCGCTGGATAAGATGAGAGAGACTGCGGATAAGATCCTGACTGGTGATTTCGCTAAGTCCCCAATTAAAATGGGACTTAGTGGTGCTTGTACATATTGTAATTTCAAGGCAGCGTGTCGATTCTCTAAATATGGCGGAAAGAAACGTTTTCCTAAAAAAGAGCAAGCCCCAAACAGTGAGATGCTGGTTGCTTTATGTGAAAACGCTCAGAAGAACAAAGAAGACGGAAAGACAGTGCGACTTAAGAATGCAAAGTTTGTAGGAGGAAAGAATGACTAGATGGAATGTTAGACAGCAGGAAGTGCTGGATAGCTTGCAGGATGGAATAAAAAATCCTCAGAATGTTCTGGTATCAGCTGCGGCCGGTTCTGGTAAGACAGCTGTTCTTGTTGAGCGAATAATACAAACTGTTGCTGAAGGTCTTGCCAGCATTGATGAGATACTGGTAGTGACATTTACCATTGATGCAGCTGCCCAGATGCGTTCGAAGATTCTTGCTGCACTGGAAAAACTGGCTACTGACTCCGCAGGGGATGAAGCAGTAAGCAACCGTATTCTTCGTCAGCTTTCCCTTGCAGAAAATGCAGACATTATGACTATCGATAGTTTCTGTAACAAGGTGGTCAGGGAAAACTTCAACGTAGTCGGAATAGATCCTGCATTTGAAATATATGATTCCAACGAGATTGCCCTTCTTAAGGATGAGGTGCTGGACGAAGTCCTTGGCAGACATTATCAGAACGATGAGATGATGGCGGGGCTTACTTCATTTTTCTTTAAGAAGAATATTGATGACACTGTAGTGAAGGATATAATCCTTGGTATTCATAGAGTTGCAGAAAGCTTTGCGGATAAAGATGCATGGCTAGAGGCTGCCCGTGAAAAAACTACTGCTGAAGGACGTGAGGTCCTTCAGGAAAAATGGGTTCGCGACTATATAGCGTATCTGAATCAGACTGCGGAAGCATCTATAGAACTCCTGAATGGATACATTGAGGAACTGAGTAAGGATAAGGATCCTGACAGAGCAGATGGAATAGATAAGATCAGAGAAATATATAACAGCGATCTGGATAAGATCAAATTGATACTAAATGCTGATACTCTTTCAGGAAAAGCTGCAGCGTCAAAGGGCTCATGGGCGCAGGTTCGAAAGAGTAAAGCACTGGATCCCTTCGACGATTCAGAACTGGATGATATAAGAGCAAAGAGAAAAGCTATTAAAGGATATTTTAGTGGCATAGTTACTGAAGATGAGATAGTTAGTGAGGCTGTGTCTCAAAGCAAGATCAAGGACTGTCTTATCGACATTGTGATTGATTTTGACCAGACTCTCATGAAGGAGAAGAAGAGACAGAAGAAGTATGAGTTTAGTGATATAGCTCATGCGGCTTTTAATATTCTCTATGATGTTAAGGAGAAGAAGCCTACCAAGATAGGCCTCGCTAAGTCCCTGGAATATAAGTATATCTATATCGATGAGTATCAGGACAGCAGTGATCTTCAGGAGGAACTGCTTTCAGCTGTTGCTCGCCGGGATAATCTTGGAAGACCTAATAACATCTTTATGGTTGGTGATGTTAAGCAGAGTATATATCGCTTCCGTATGGCAAGACCTGAGCTTTTTATTGATAAGTCCAATAATTATCAGAATGGTGATGGCGGAAGACTCATCAGCTTAAATATGAATTATCGTTCCAGAAAAGAGGTTCTTGCTGGAACAAATAGCGTGTTTAAGTATGTAATGACTCCTGATTTTGGAGGTATAAACTATAACGAGGATGTGCAGCTTAATCCTCCAGATGAGGAAGATTACCTGAAGCATTATCCTGATACAGGGCTAAATGTAGGCGGCAATGTTTCTTTAGAAAGAATATCTGGATGGAAACTAGGCTTTGACTCAGAGAATGAGGAAGAAGACGATGAACTTCAGTATACCAAGGAAGAGATTGAGGCTATTCAGATAGGACGCAGGATACTGGAATTAGTTGAAACCCAGTATGTATTAAATGAAAACTATGATTCCTCTCTTCCTGAATCAGCTGAGAATCCTGTATACAGGAAAGCGAGATTTGGAGATATAGTTATTCTTCAGAGAAGTATCCGTGGCCATATGGATATGGTGCGAATATATGAACAGCTGGGAATCCCGGTGGCTATTGATGATTCCGGAGCATACTTTGAAGAGCTGGAGATTAGTACCCTGATTTCGGTGCTTAGGATCATCGATAATGTACAGCAGGATATTCCATTTGCCTCCGTATTGCTGTCTCATATAGGCGGTATAACGGACGAGGAAATGGTATGGATCGTTGGAAAGAGTCCAAGCTCACTTACAAGCCTTGCTGATAAGGCTAAGTTCTTTATAGATGCCTTTAAGGATAGTGAAGATGAAAAGCTTCGCAGGGTGGCAGATAAACTTATGATGATCACAGCTCTAAGGGACAGATGGGCAGAACTTCGTCCATTCCTTAGTACTCACGATCTTCTGGAACTGATACTTAGAGATACGGATTATGAAAGCTTTGTTATGGCAATGCCTGACGGCAAACGTCGTATTGAAAATATAAAGAAGCTTATCTTCCATGCCCGTCAGTTTGAAAGTGTTCGTAACGCCGGACTTCTTGATTTCCTCAAGTTCATTGATAAATGTATGAGCATGGATAAAAATCTTGAAGCAGCTCCTGGTGCGACAGAGTCAGGCGATGATGGTGTGGTACATATCACATCGATTCATAAGAGTAAGGGTCTGGAGTATCCTATCGTTTTTGTGGCGCTTATGGGCAAAAGTTTCAGACTGTCTGAAAAGACTGGAGATGTTGCAGTGTATCCGGACTACCATCTGGTGATCAATCGAATGAGAACCGTTGGTGGCAGGGTAAAGGTCAAGAAGAGAAGTATCAAAGAGGGAGTCGTTAAGCTTCTGGTAGAGAAGGAAATCCGCACTGAGGAGGCAAGACTTTTCTATGTTGCAATGACCAGAGCAAAAGAAAAGCTGTGTCTTATCGGTTTTAAGGACTCTGACGAATCTATGATCTTAAGTGAATGCTCTAGCTATATAGATTATGTAAACCATGCATTGAGTAAGCAGGAAGCATCGCCAATTATTGTGACAGAAACATCTGTTCCTGAGATTATTGAGGATTTCAGTAAGATCTATAAGAAGAAAGAACTGGATTATACAAATAGTCTGAATACTCTGATGGATAAAGTGAAGGTTCGTATCAAAGAAATACGTGACGAATCTGAAGAAGTATCGGTGGATAATCCTTATGACTATATCTATGACTATAAGTACTTCACTACCAGAAAGGCAAAGCTTTCAGTATCTGAGATAAAGCATGCTGAGATGAAGGAAAGTACTGAGATTCAGGATGACAGCGATGTGATCATTACCGACGTAGTTGACGAAGTTGATGAAGCAGAGGCTGCTGAGAAGGAAGCAGCCCGTGCCAAGGCAGCAAGGCGTGGTACAGTAATTCATGCAATCTTTGAGAGACTGGACTATAGCCGCGTGGCATCAGAAGAAAGTCTCGCATTAGAGATAGAAAGAGTGCTGAGTGACAGCTTCTTTACTGATGAAGATAGAGAACTGGTTAGTATTAAATCGCTACTAAGATTTTATAGCGATGATAAAACATCTCTCTTCCAGAGAATGAGAAATGCATTCCAGGGAAATGCACTAAGACGTGAGCAGCAGTTTATTGCAGGTCTTAAGCTCACGGAGCTTCCAGGTACTGCAGCTGAACTAAAGGATTTGGGAACCGAGATTGTGTCAGAAGACAGTGACTTTGTAGTTATCCAGGGAATCATGGATGCATTCTTCTATGAGAATGGAGGAAATTCTGATGGCACATCGGAGGAACATATAATACTGGTAGATTATAAGACAGATAACGTAAAGAGTGGTCAGGAGCTTCTTGATCGCTATGCGGCGCAAATGTATCTCTATGGTCTCACTCTTGAGAAGCTAACTGGAAAGAAAGTGGAGGATTGTATCCTTTATTCAACGAGATTGGGTGAAATCCACTACCCAGAGTGGCGAGATTATCTGACATAAGAGTTAAAAGATACTTTTGTAAAGGAGGTGCTAAAGAATTGAAACTCGAAAAGGAAGTTGTAGTAAGACCTGTAATTGCAGAAGATGCTGCTGATATATGCGAGCTTTGTTGTATGGATCTTGGATATCAATGTGATAAGTTCCTGGTATCAGAGAGAATAAGTCAGCTTGAGGCTGATAAAGAAGCGGTGTTTGTTGCAGTCCTTGATGAAAAGGTAGTAGGTTTTATTCATATAGAGAAATATACCATATTATATTTTGAGGCCATGACTAATATTCTTGGTCTTGCGGTTAATAGTAAACTCCGTAAGAAGGGTATCGGCAGAGCTCTTCTGGAGCGTGCAGAAAAGTGGGCCGTAGAAAAGGATATCTCACTTGTGCGTCTTAATTCAGGTATAACGAGAGCGGGAGCACATAAGTTTTATAGGCGCCTCGGATATGGTATGGAAAAAGAACAAATTAGATTTATGAAACGACTGGAGGGAATTGACGGAAATGAGTAACACTGGAAAAGATAATAAATCAGCTTATAATTCAAATATCTATGATGAGCATATAGTAAATGTACTTCCTTACTATACTGAGTATCATGGTCAGACAATAGACTTAGTTCGAACACTAGGCATAAAAGCACCAAAGTGGCTGGATACAGGTGCGGGGACAGGAACACTTGCAATTCGTGCTCTGGAGGTTTTACCAGATGCAAAGTTTACATTGGCTGATCCTTCGGAGAAAATGCTGGATATAGCAAAGCAAAAATTGGCTGGTAAAGATATTAAATATTTAGCTGCTGCATCAGGCGAACTAGATATTAAAGACGAATATGACGTTGTATCTGCAATTCAGAGCCATCACTATTATAGCATTGAGGAGCGTGAAGAAGCAGTAAAACGATGCTACGATGCACTTAAGGAATCAGGTATTTTTATAACATTTGAAAATATCAGAATGAGTACAGAGGAAAGTGATGACATCGCACTTAATCGTTGGAAGATATTCTTAAAGGAACATGGAAATTCTGATGAGGATATCCAGATGCAGATGGACCGTCGAGGTGTTGAGACTCATCCTATTACCATCGAACAGCATCTTGAAATGCTTAAGAAGGCTGGTTTCAGATCTGTTAATCTGTTGTGGGCGTCATACCTTCAGGCAGGCTTCTGGGCTGTTAAATAATTGAGTGTCATGACTGTTAATTTGTGTTGACAGATTTATTCCCAGTGGGTATTATCAAGTAAGAATAAGAAATGAGGAAAGGTTTTTATGTACTGGACAGTAAATAATGTTCAACTGACTAAAGGTTTCACAGTTCTCCCTTAAGGGGGATAGTGCGCTCATTTTCACTATCTTCCGATTTGTTTTTTAAGGATTCGCTAATTGGAATCCCATAACTAACAGAAAGGGAGATTTTTTTATGTCTAAAAAATCAAATAAATCATTTAATCTGGTAAGACAGATAAGAACATTATATATAACTGGAGTTTTAAGAAACCTGTCACTTACAGGAGCATGGGTAGTTATTCTGGCAGCCCGTGGTTTTTCCTTGGTTGAGATAGGCTTCGCTGAAACTCTTTTCCATATTACTAGTCTTATTTGTGAGATACCTTCGGGAATGCTTGCAGATATATACGGCAGGAAGAAGATGCTGGCGCTGGGAAATGTTATGGCCATAGTGGGAGATCTGGTGATGGTCTTCTCTACGGACTTCTGGCTGGTGGCGCTTTCGATGCCATTTCATGCCATGGCCTATAACTTTGCGTCAGGCTCCGGTGAAGCACTTGCTTATGATTCCATGAAACTCGAAAATGCTGAGGCTGGATACGAGAGATATAACTCGAACCAGTCCATTATATATAGAGTAGCTACAGGTGTATCCACGTTGATGGCAGGACTAGCCCTATATCTGGGATATAGAACTTCGTATCTGATAAGTGCGCTGATGGGAAGTCTGACACTTTTCTTTACGCTTAAACTTGTGGAAGTCAGATGCTCTGATGAGTCGAGTGAAGTGGAGAATAAAGAAAAGATAGTTAGTATTCGGAAACTACTAAGTGAACTTATTAGGTTCTTTAAGGAGTCGGTTGTTTTTCTTGTTCGAAATAGTAAAGCTGCGAAGCTTATGTTCCTCAATTCTTTTGTGGGAGCGATTGATATACTCCTTCTTTTCTTTTTGCAGAGTAAGCTGAGAGATGCGGGTATTTCCAACTGGGTGCTGGGCCCAGCACTCTTCATTATGGAACTGGGTGGAGTGGCCGGAGCAAAGCTTATAGTTAAGGCTAAGAATGTTAAGTATTACAAGATTTTCATCATATGCACTTTGGGAGTTCTGGCGGGAGTTTTGCTTGAACATACCAGTGTGGTCTGGATAATGGTGGTGGGAGGTTTTATCTCCTCTATGGCGGATGATGCGATCGAAATTAGAACGAGCACTAAGCTTCAGGATATGTTTCCTTCAGAGCAGCGTGCAACACTTATTTCCATATCATCATTTACATTTTCAGTTATCATGATGATCCTGTCACCGCTGGCGGGGTACTTCTTTTCAATATGGTAAACAAAGGGCGACAAAGCGCAAAAAAACGTTTTGTCGCTTATTTTTTTTGGAAATATCTTGACAAGAATATTAAGTGGTAGTATTATCTGTATTACAACAAGTAATACAAACAATACAACAGATGCAAAACGTAATACAGTAACGTTTTAGAAAGGCTATAGAAATGGATAAGAAGAAAGTTATAAAGTTTGTGGCAATCGTATATGGAATAGTTTGGACACTTCAGATAATTGGAGCGATTCTTCAGGATAGAATGGCAGGTATGAAGGGAATCATAGCATTTAGGGGAAGCCTGGTTATCTCAATGTTTATTCCGATGATAGTAGCATTTTTCCTGAAGGCGGACTTTAAAGGGATGGGCTGGAAACCTAGACTGAGGGGTAATATCAAATGGCTGATTTTATCCTTACTTCTTCCTTCAGTATGTGCCATTCTCGGCTGGATTTTGTTCTTTATAGTATTTCCTGATCTCTTTGCTATGGATGGTTCATATTTGATCAAGGTTTATGAGTCTGTGGGAATGAATGCAGAAGAAGCTATGAGCAAAATGAATGAATCTGGTATGGATATGAAGACAATGTTCCTTCTTAGTGTAGTAATGTGCATTGTTGAGGTTCCATTTATCAATATGCTTACAGGTATCGGCGAGGAAGTTGGCTGGAGAGGCTTTCTGTATCCTGAACTTATGAAGAATATGAGCAGAGTTAAGGCGTGGCTTCTTGGCGGAATTATATGGGCAGCATTCCATTTCCCTGCAATGATCTTTGGTGGATATGAATATGGAAAGAACTATATTGGGGCTCCTGTCCTTGGACTTGTAACATTTTCAATCGCTTGTATAGCACTTGGAATGATGCATGAGATCATATATGACAAAACAAAGTGTATCTGGTATCCGGCACTTTTCCACGGGGCAATCAACGGTGTTACAACATTATACGTTATGCTTCTGGATGGTAATCAAATCGAAAAAATTGACAAGCTGTTTGTTTTTGGACCATTTTCACTTGGATTAATTAGTGTTATTCCATTTGTAGTAGCAGCAATCATCATGGGTGTTCTTGCACTTAAGAAGGATAATGAAAGATAAAAGGTGAATATAATGAGTAAAGCGATGTTAGAGATTAAAGGATATACAAAAATATATGGCGAGGGTAAGAAGGCTGCAGATAATGTGAGCCTTACCGTTGAGAGTGGTGATATCTATGGATTCATCGGCCATAACGGTGCCGGAAAGTCCACCACCATCAGAGCGGTGGTAGGAGTTCTGGATTTCACAGAGGGTGAGATTTATATCGATGGCCATTCGGTTAAGGATGATGCGGTGGAATGCAAGAAGGTGACTGCATATATCCCAGATAATCCTGATCTCTATGAGAATCTTACAGGAATACAGTATCTGGATTTTATAGCAGATATATTCGGGATAAATGGCACGACCAGAAAAAAACGTATCGAAGAATACGCAGACAGATTCGAGATCAAAGATTCTCTTGGTAATCTGATCAGCTCATATTCTCATGGTATGAAGCAGAAGCTGGCAATTATCTCGGCACTTATTCATGAGCCGAAACTGATGGTGCTGGATGAGCCCTTTGTAGGTCTTGATCCAAAGGCATCATTTACCTTGAAGCAGATCATGGCAGAAATGTGTGAGAAGGGAACGGCAATATTCTTTTCGACACACGTGCTGGATGTGGCAGAGAAGCTTTGTAACAAGGTAGCTATTATAAAGCATGGACAGATTATAGCAAAAGGCACCATGGAGGAACTGACACATGGTGAGTCACTTGAGGATGTGTTCCTCGAATCAGTTGATGAGTAAATAACATTTTGATTTGGAGGCTTGAGATGAAGAAGGTCTCGGTATTATTAAAAACTATGATGCTTTCCACAAGTCAGTGGAATATATATAAATATACAGAAGATAAGAAAAAGAAAGGAAGAGTTGTTGGTAACACTGTTGGTATGGTAGTCCTATTTATCATGCTTATGGGTTACAGCATTGCTCAGTGCATCGGCTATGGAATGTTTGGGCTAACCGATTCCATTCCAGTAATGTGTGCGCTTGTTATCTCGGCGCTTGGCTTCTTCCTTACATTTCTTAAGGTCAATGGATATCTCTTTAATTTTAAAGAGTATGACATGCTGATGTCGCTTCCTTTTAAACCTAGGGACGTGGCTGCGTGCAAGTTTCTTTATATGTATATAAAGAGTCTGCCATGGTATATGGGCGTATCGCTATCTATGATGATAGTGTACGGAGTATATTCTAAGGCGTCTATACTAACTTTCCTTATATGGATAGTTTCAACCATCTTCCTTCCACTTATACCAATGGTTGCAGCTACGTTCCTCGGTTTTATTATAACGAAGATAGGTTCGGGTTTTAAGAATAAGACTCTTGGACAGACTGTGATAACCTTTATCTTTATCCTGCTTATTTTCGTTCTTGAGTATGGACTTCAGTATGCTGGAAGAACAGGCAAAATGGGTGAAGTGATGGGCATGGTATCAGAAGCCACAGACAGTGTATGCAAATGGTATCTCCCAGCAAAGTGGTTTAAGGACGCTGTAAGTGATCTGAACTTCGTCTATATGCTGCTTCTTATAGTGATCTCGCTCGCTATCTTTGCGGTGGTATTTGTTATAGTTGGAAGCTCCTACAGAAAGATCAATTCTGCTCTTAAATCTCACGGCGCATCACATGAATTCGAGATGAAGGACAGTAAGACTCGAAGTGTAGTGGGTACGATAGCATTTAAAGAGTTTAAGAGAATGACAGGTTCCACTATATATATGACAAACGGTTGCGTAGGTGAGCTTATGTGTCTAGTTGGAGGAATAGCTGTACTCTTCTTTGATATCGATAAGCTTATAAGTAAGATGTTGATGGGTGCTCCAATTACTAAGGAGATGTTAATACCAGCCATTCCTTTTATTATTTATTTCCTTGTTGGAATGGTGGCAACAACGGCATTTACCCCTTCTCTTGAGGGGAAGAATTACTGGATCGTGCAGAGCCTGCCAATCAGTAAGAAGACTCTTTATCAGGGTAAGATGCTTTTCAATATGATGCTTACTGTGCCATTTACTGTATTTGCGATTATTACTTTATCAATATCCATGAAAGCTGGACTGCTGTCTACAGTTCTCTCGGTAGTTTTAGGTATTCTGCTTTGCGCATATTCAACCACCTGGGGATGCGTATGTGGAATCAAGCATATGCGTCTTGACTGGGAAAATGAGGTTGAGGTGATCAAGCAGGGAGCTGCAGTTGCTGTGTATCTTTTCCCAAATATGTTTGGAACAATGATTCTCATGGTTTCCACAGTTATGATTGGAACTAGACTGAATCATACCCTTATTCTTGGAATAATGATTATTATATTTGCGGCACTTTCAGGGCTTTGCTACAAGATGGTAATGAAGCTTTGCGAGAGAAAGTAAGATGATCTGGAGCGATTGCGTGATAAAAATATATGATATATAATGACGAAGTATAAAAAATCGAGGACGAATATATGGTTATAAAGATAGATGATTATTCGGATGTGCCTATCTATATGCAGATCCGAAACCAGATAGTCATGGGAATATCATCGGGCGAACTTGCGCCGGGAGAACAACTCCCGACGGTAAGGGCGCTCGCTCTTGAAATGGGTATCAACACCATGACTGTCAGTAAGGTATATCAGCTGCTTAAGTCAGAAGGTTATATACTGACTGACAGGAAAAATGGAGCCCGAGTTCGAGATAATATAAGCCAGTCTGGTGTAATAAGTGAAGAGAATAAAAACGAACTGAAGCGTATAGTCTCAGAGGCTCGACTTTCCGGTGTTTCAAAGAAGGAAATTCAAAAACTGGTTGATGAGTTTTATTAAAGATTCCTGGAAGCTAATGGAATCTTTTGAAAGGAATATAGATGAGTCATATATTAAATATTGTAATGCTCGCAATGATGGTTCCTACTATACTTATTCTTTTCTTCTATGAGTATCCGAAAAAATGGAGAGAAAGAAAGTATATATATGGAATACTGAATCGTGCGGAATATAAAGAAGAAACCACGGCATCAAGGATAGATGAGATAATTACCACCTGTAGAAAACAGGCGAAGATTATTCTTATCTGTTCTTTTGTTATAATGCTTGCTATCTGTGTTATTCCAGATTTTGTTATGAATATGATAACCTGGTCAGTATTTATTATTTTAGATATTATTCTGATCAATATTCCTTTATTTAAAGGGAATAGTGAGATGAAGAGTCTTAAGAGGGAACTGGGTATTACCTCAAAGAAAGGTGTTTCTTACACAGATCTCAAGAGTGCAGGTGCAATTCATTCTCTTAAAATAGCAAAAATAATCGTACCAAATATAATAGCTGCAGTGTTCTTTCTGGCTTCCTTGCTCAGTTCCTTAGGTGTAGTGAATCTACATGGAATACTTGGTGGGCAGGAAGTTTACAGGACTAACATGATGACAGGAATGTCAGGAGCATTTCTCTTAGTTGGTCTTATGCTGATACCTATCGCTGTTATGATGGACAACATAAGAAACGAAGTGATATCAGATGACAGTGATATCAACATGAATTATAACAGGGCTAAGAAAAAGAATATGGCTGACTTCTCTGTTCTTTTTACCTGGATCAATACTATAAGCATTATCATAATGATGGTCGTGATGAGTATATGTGACATGGATATTCTCTATATGGTTATATGTGGTGTTTACATGCTGGCTCTTATGGCTGGTCTAGTTGTATTTTGTAAGAGAAATGTGGCTATCGAAAGAAGATACAAGAAAGAAACCACTATTGAAATTGATGATGATGACAACTGGTTACTTGGACAGTTTTATTATAATCCAGATGATAAGAGGTTAAATGTCGAAAAGAGAGTAGGCGTTGGAACCACTATAAATATTGCCCATCCTGTTGGAAAGATAGTAGGAGCTGTGTCTGTACTGCTTATTATTTATGTTTTTATTATGCTTATTTATATAGGTATACTTAGCAAGACTCCGATGTCGCTTCGAATTGATAATGCGAGTCTTATCTGTTCTCAGATGAAGACGGACTACAGTATCCCTATCAGCGATATGTCAGAGCCAGAACTAAGAACATCTTCTGAAGACCTTAAACTGCATAAGTTAAATGGTTATGATATGGAGCCTCTATATAAGGGCAAGTTTACAGTAGATGATCAATCGAATTGTATTATCTTCTTAAATATTGAGTCGGATAGTTATATAACATTTAGCTATAGTGATCAGACTTACTATATAAGCTGTGATACAGATGTAGAAACTAAAGAGATATATAATGAATTACACACTGCCTGGGAAAATCGATAGGGCGAATGAGGGGAATGAGATGAGTTACAATTTCTATGGCTGGGAAGCGGCAACAGTCCCAGCGATTACAGATGAATATAAAGGGATAACAGATCCACAGAAGCTGTATGACGCACTCTTAAAGGTTTGGTGTGAATATACCTGTGCACCAAGACTTCGAGGTGAGTGGAGTGAAGAGAATATAACACTTGGACAGTGTTCTATTACTGCCTTCCTTGTGCAAGATATCTTTGGTGGAAAAGTATATGGTATACTTCGTCCAGGTGGAAACTATCACTGCTATAATGACGTGGATGGTCATATATTTGATCTTACAAGTGAACAGTTCGGAGATGAAGTCTTAGATTATACAGATAATCCGGAGCAGCTCCGAGAAGTTCACTTTGCAAAGGAAGAAAAGTATGAACGTTATCTCTATCTGAAAGAGAATCTAAAAAAAGTCTGTCAGTGACAGACTTTTTTCTTTGTATTCTTTTTGCTTCATAAGTCAACTAATTGTGATATAATCAATAAATACCACAAGAAATGGAGAAAAGTAGTATGGAACATATTAAATTCAGCCCAAAGGGCGTTTGTTCAGTTCAGATTGATTTTGATATTGATGATGAGAAGAAGCTGCATAACGTTAAGTTTGTTGGCGGCTGCAATGGTAACCTTAAGGCTATTGGCAGACTTGTTGAAGGTAAGGATGCATCAGAGATAGCTGATATACTCCGCGGCAACACATGCGGTATGAAGGGAACATCCTGCGCAGATCAGCTGGCTAAGGCTATTGACGAAGCAGTATAGGAGAATGATATGAGTGATAGAGAAAAAGATGGTCTTACATTACTTGGAAATCAGGGAGTAAAGTACCCAACTGATTATAATCCAAGCGTTCTTGAGACTTTTGAGAATAAGCATCAGGATACAGATTATTTTGTAAAGTTTAATTGTCCAGAGTTTACAAGCCTCTGCCCTATAACAGGACAGCCTGACTTTGCCACAATTTATATTTCCTATATCCCGGATGTAAAGATGGTTGAGAGTAAGTCTCTTAAGTTATATCTGTTCAGCTTTAGAAATCATGGTGATTTTCATGAGGACTGCGTTAATAAGATCATGAAGGATCTTGTTGCACTTATGGATCCTAAGTATATTGAGGTTTGGGGAAAGTTCACTCCACGTGGTGGAATCTCCATAGATCCATATACTAACTATGGTCGTCCAGGCACTAAATATGAGGAGATGGCCTGGAAGAGACTGGCTGAGCATGATATGTATCCAGAAAAGGTGGATAACAGATAATGTCATACATAGAGTTTAATGATGTTGATAAAGAGTACCGTGGAGAGGTGAAGGTCCTTGCAGTTAAGGACTGTTCCTTCACGGTAGATAAGGGAGAGATGGTTGCTATTCTAGGACAAAGTGGTGCTGGAAAAACAACCATTCTTAATATGCTCGGAGGTATGGACAGCCCTACAGGTGGCGCCATCTTTGTGGATGGCAACAATATCGCCGAGTATAAGTCCAGAGAGCTTATTAAATACAGGCGAAATGATATCGGCTTTGTCTTCCAGTTTTATAATCTGGTGGCAAATCTGACTGCACTGGAAAATGTGGAGCTGGCCTGCCAGCTTTGTAAGGATGCTCTTGATCCAACAGAAGTCATGAATGATGTTGGACTTGGAGAAAGACTTAAGAGTTTTCCAAGTCGGCTTTCTGGTGGTGAACAGCAGAGAGTTGCTATAGCAAGAGCAATCGCCAAGAATCCTAAGATCCTTCTCTGCGATGAACCAACTGGTGCTCTGGATTCAGAGACAGGTAAGAAGATAGTGGAACTCCTTATCGAGACCTGTAAGTCCAGAGGAATGACAACCATAATCGTTACCCATAATTCTGAGATTGCAAAGGTCTGTGATAAGGTTATCAGGATTAAAAATGGTTCTGTGGATAAAGTAAAGATCAACGAAAATCCGCTCTCGCCTGATGAAATAGAGTGGTAGATATCATTTGACTATAACTTTTTTAAAGGTTTTCTAAATGCTAGTTAAGAACATGCTGAAAAAAATAGGTCACAGCTTCGGTAGGTTTGCATCGCTGGTGGCGATCATTCTTATCGGAGTTGGTTTTTATGCGGGCATCCGTCAGTCGACGCCTGCTATTCGTGATGCAGAAAACAGATTTGCCCTCAGCACGAATATGATGGACCTGCATGTTGTAAGTACTCTTGGATTTACTGACACGGATATTGAAAGGATAGAGAGTCTTAATTCTGTGGAAATGGTAACCTCTGGGTACTCAAAGTATGTATATTCTGGCGATAATGTCTTAAGGGTTCTATCCATTGATAATGATATAAATAAGTTTTATAAATGGGACGGCAAATACCCTGTTAAGGATAATGAGTGTCTTGCTGATTCCACTTATTATAAGGTTGGAGATACTATAACCATTAGGGAGCCGGCAGAAGAAAAAGATGACGATGAAGAAGATGATTCGGATGAGGATTCTGATGATGAGTCTTCAGAAGATGATGAAGATATCCTGACAGAACATACATTTACTGTAGTGGGTACAGTTACAAGTCCGATATACATGGGTTCAGATTATGGCAGTGCCAATATAGGAAATGGTGAACTGTATTCTTATATCCTCATTAAGCGTGATGTGTTTGATCTGGAAGCATACACGGATGTATATATCACAACTGCTAAAACAGATGAGGATATACCTTATTCAGACAGCTACAAGGAAAAACTGGATGCCCTGACCAAGGATATTGAGAAGATCAAGTCCACAAGAGAAACTGCTCGAGTTGCTGAGCTTTATCAGGAAGCTAAGGATACAGCAGAGGCAGAGATTGAAGAAAGACGTCCTGAGATTGAGGAAGAGGTAAGAGCTGAGGTTGAATCTTCTGTACGCGAGGAGATAGAGGCAAGGCAGGAGGAGACCAAGGCCAGTCTTCGTGAAAAAGCGTCAATGTTCGGAATGACATTTGAAGAGTTTGTGGGTACTCTTTCTGATACTGTTACGGATGTACTTTCACCTGTTACTGATGCTCAGGTGGATGCTCAGGTGGATGAACTGATGGACGACGCTATGACTACAGCTATAAAGGAAGCCAGGGAAGAAGCCTACAGCAAGATTGAGATTCCAGAATGCAAATGGATCCTCAGGAATCGAAATGACGAAGTATCGAATTATAAGATCCTGAATGATCAGTATGCTGAGGTTGAGAGTATTGCTGACATTATCCCTCTGTTCTTTATAATTATTGTTGTGCTGATGACGTCTAACACTATGTCCCGAATGATCGCTGAGGAAAGAGGGGAGATGGGAACGCTTACATCTCTTGGCTATTCAAATGCAGCTATCATCGGCGCATATATGATATATGTAATTGTGGCAACGCTTATCGGCGTTGTTGGTGGATATTTTATAGGTATATATACCCTGCCAGGTTTTGTGTTTTCCTGCTTCCCACTGAGTGTGCCTGATATGGCGGTGAAGTTTAATCCTTATATGTTTGTAGGTTCACTGCTGGCCAGCTTCCTGCTGATGTCAGGAGTTACTATCTTTAGCTGCATGAAGGAGCTGAGGATGAGACCGGCTTATCTTATGAGACCTGTTCCACCAAAGACAGGAAAGAGACTGCTGATTGAACGTATCTCAGGACTTTGGAATGCATTTTCTTTTTCGTGGAAGATCACTATTAGAAATTTCGCCAGATATAAGAGACGAGTTCTGATGACTATAATAGGAGTTGGAGGCTGTACCTTCCTCATGTTTGTCGGCTTTGCACTGAGAGACTGTATCAGTCAGGTGGGAGATAAGCAGTTCAGCGAGATCGTCCATTATGATATAATGGTTAATCTGATGGAGGATAAGAAGAACTTCGACAGTATTGATGGAACCCGAGATGGAAAGAAGCTTTCGGATGAGGGACTTCTGGTAGATCCTCTGATGGTTCGTATGGAATCGGTTAAGGCAGTTAATAGTGAGGATCACAACCTTGATATATATCTACTGGTTCCGGATTCTCAGAATATGAAACAGTTTGAAGAGTATTTTACACTTCAATATGCAGATCCAAGAGACGTTCAGGCAGATCTGAGTAACGGTGTAGAGATAGAGATGGGAACTCCACTAGGTCTTGACACAGATGGTGTGATAATCACTCCTCGAATCGCAAATCTCATGGACGTAGGAAAGGGCGATACTCTTACTATAATCGATGAGGATGACGTGGAGTATACTGTCACAGTTGGTGGAGTTACAGAGAACTATGTGTCTAACTATATCTACATGCCTAGAGAAACCTATGTGACCACATTTAAACATGGAGTTATGTTCAATACTGTCCTAGCTAAGGCTGGATGGGAGAACAAGGATACACTTACCGAAAGACTTTATGATTCAGATGATGTGGCTAATATATCTATTACTGATACTGTGAGACAGAAGGCTAACGAGGCAGTTAAGGGTCTTGATGCAGTAGTAGTTCTTCTTACAGTTATATCTTCGCTGCTTGCATTTACTGTTTTATACAATCTGACAGCTATTAGCATCAGTGAAAGAACGAGAGAGATTGCAACACTTAAGGTTCTGGGCTTTACGCCTGTAGAAACAAATGATTATATATATAGGGAAACGATAATAAGTTCGATTCTGGGAATCGGTGCAGGCCTTCTGGTTTCACCATATCTCCTTGGAAGAGTTCTGGATGTTATTGCGGTAGATAATCTGGTATTCCTCAGGGATATACATACCAGAAGCTTCGGGATCGCTGCAGGGCTTGCCTTCATCTTCACCCTTGTGATGATGCTGGTTACATTTATCCGCCTCTTCAGGATCAACATGATCGAATCCCTGAAATCTGTAGATTAAATCTGCTGGAGGTTATGAGTTGGTAAAGGTTGATGGTATTAGGAAAACCTTTGGGGCTAACGAGGTTCTAAAGGGGGTGTCCTTCCAAATTGAGGAGGGGACTATATACGGTCTTATCGGGAAAAATGGAGCCGGCAAGACTACGCTTATGAATATTATGACAGGGCTTCTGGAAGCTAACGGAGGAACTGTGGATATGGGGAAGTCCAGCGGGAAGGGTGCTTCAGTTGGATATCTTCCTGATCTTCCAAACTTCTTTGATTACCTGACTACTGATGAGTATCTGGACTTTCTGCTTATGGACAGTAATCCACAGAGACGTGATGGGCTGCTTAAGACGGTTGGTCTTGCGGCAGGTCTTCGTATTAAGACTATGTCCAGGGGTATGAAGCAGAGACTGGGAATCGCAGCGGTTCTGGTAAATGATCCGGATGTGATCCTTCTTGATGAGCCTACCAGTGCTCTGGATCCTGCTGGACGTGCGGACGTAAGAAATATTCTGCTTAAGCTTAAGGCTGCAGGAAAGACCATAATTCTTTCTACTCATATCCTTGCTGATATGGATAGTATCTGCGACAGGGCAGGTTTCCTTAGTCAGGGTGAGATAGTTCGAGAGGTTGATATTGCTGAGAGTCGCCAGAGTGCTTCTGTTATGACGGTCTGCTTTGCAAAGGAGCCGGATCTTGAACTTCTTCGTAAATATGCTCCAGAGCTTATAGTTGAGGAGCCTTGCAAGATAAAGATAACTCTTGATAAATCAAATAAACTAAAGAGTCAGCAAAGCGTACTTGAAGGACTTGGCAAGCTGCAGCAGGAGATAACCTCCATTAGCAGTGCCTCCTTCTCACTTGATGATATATTCAAGGAGGTGTGCTTATGATGACGGGAATTAAGTGTTGTATAAAGAAAGATATTAAAGAGACTCTGAGAACTGGAAAGGTAATCCTTTTCGCTCTTCTGGCTTTGGGAATTGCAGTGATGATCATGGGCTTTACCCTTCTCTTTACTGACATTCCGGATTATCTGGCTTACGAGCTTCCAAACTTCGACATAGAGTCACTGGAGAGTATGATGATAACTCTCTACCCTCGTAAGGTGGGAGGAAGTCTTGGAGTATTCTCGTACTACATTGGCTTTTTCTACAGCCTTATTACAATACTGGTCTGCAACAATATCATTCCTAAGGAGCAGAAGAACGGTAAATGGATTCTTCCAAGGGAGATGGGCTATAAGGGACGTGATTTCCTCGCCAGCAAATGTATCGTTTACGGCAGTCTGGCTGGCGTTTCAGTATTTATAACCTACATGCTTTATTACTTCGTTGCAAATGCAATCTTCGAAAGAGATATGACATTTGGCAATGCCTTATTCCTTGCAATACTGCACGGCCTTAATGTATTCTTTATTCTGGATTTCACATTTCTTTTTGCAACCTGGTTTAAAAACGGAGTTGTTGCGGCTATCTCAATGATCGGCACGGTTATGTTCGTTCCTGATATAATGAACTACCTGCCAATTGGTAAGTACCTGCCAACATATCTTCTGACCTTTGTATATGATTATAAATCTGATTATAGCGAGGTTATAGGACCGATGCTTATTAATCTGATCTTCTTTGTAGCAACATATGTGTTTGCAGTTGATCGCCTTGAGCGAGAAGAAAAGAACAGTCTAAAGAAAGCTTAAATAAGAAAAGAAAAAAGATGACAACAAGTTACGATGAAATGGTATCTATAATATCCAGTATTCCGAAGTTCGTTCCTGGTGACAACATGGAGAAAACACTGAAAATACTGGAAAAACTGGGGAATCCTCACCAGAAGTTTAAGTCGGTTCATATAGCTGGAACTAATGGTAAGGGCTCCGTTGCGAAGATGATGTCTATCTTCCTTCACGAAGAGGGATTCAGGACGGGCCTCTTTATATCTCCCCATCTGGTTCGGATAAATGAGAGAATGTCTATAGATGGCTCAGATATCAGTGATGACGAAATGGTGCATATCTTTAGTACCATTAGGGACGATGTACTGGATATGGATCCACCACAGTATGTATTCCTGTTTGTTATGGCATGTGTATATTTTGCTGAAATGGGATGCGAATATGTGGTGCTAGAAACGGGACTGGGTGGCAGACTTGATGCTACAAATGTGGTAGAGCCTGAGCTTAGTATCATTACATCCATTGGTCTGGATCACATGCAGTATCTGGGCAACACCATAGAAGAGATTGCCTGGGAAAAAGCGGGCATCATCAAGCCTCAGATTCCTGTAGTATATAATACAGGCAGTGATATAGCTGATGAGGTTATATTTAAAAAGGCAGCGGATACCTTCACTCCCTTCGTGAATGTTCGGGAGTATATGGAAGAGCATAAGGCCTTCCTTACTGATGAGGTTCTGGAAAAGATTGATTCCTTCCCGGCACTCTATCAGAAGGATAATGCCCATACAGTTATTGAAGCCACAACCATGATGGGCTTCAATAATCCTAAGCAGGAGCAGTACGATCTTCGATATAATGAACTGCTGAAGAAAACATTTGACTCTTTTTTCTTCCCGGGAAGGATGGAGTTTTTAAAAGAAAATGTTATAATAGACGGTGCGCATAACGAGGATGCCATACTCAGACTGGTTGAATCTGTGCGTGCATTGTGTTATAAAACGGGTATGAAAAAAATCAGCATCCTTTTTGCTGTGTCCAGTGATAAGAATTATGAGTCTATAATTCGGATACTTGCGAAGCAGTTTTCAACTGGTGGACTCAGCATAGAAGATGTTTATGTGAGCGAACTGAATTCCGACAGAAAGAAGGATGCAGGTGAGCTTATAGGTCTCTTTCAGAAGTACCTTCCACCTGAAAAGCATGTGGTTGGTACCCATAGTATAGAAAGAGCCTGGAATATGGCTATGGAAGAGCTTACGGACGACACCCTTCTTGTGGCGGTGGGTTCCCTCTACATGGTCGGTGAAATAATCAGCCAGTGGGACGGCCAGTAGGGACGGTTCTCGGTGGCAGATAAATCTTAGGTGTAATATGTCAAAAGAAGAAGATGAGAAGTTAATAAATGGTATCTATGACGAGGACATAGAACAAGAGACTGAAGAGTACTACGGTATAGAGGAAGAGACCAGACGTCCATCCAGAAAGATAGTTCCGGATGAACCTCCAAAGACCAGAAGTCTCAGAATGAAGAAATACAAGGAGCAGAGCCTGGCTAGATTTTCAAATATCTATATGCTGGCTGGTATGCTGCTTGGTGTTGCTGTGTTCTACTTCCTTGTTATGCCAGAGATTAAGCAGGACTATCAGGAGAAGCTCCGCGAGATGGAGGCTTCCTATAATCAGACAATCTCTACCAAGAATAATGAGATAGAGAATCTGAGACTGGAGAAGGACGCTCTCAGCACAAAGAATTCAGAGTATGAGGATTCCCAGGTGACACTGCAGACAACTATTGATAATCTGGCATCAGAGGTTGAGATACTGAAGAAGACTGTGGAAAGTGGCGGTATGTCTATTCCTGACAGTGTAACTACTGATACAGCATCAGTCACTAATGCAACTCAGGTTACAGTTACTGAGGTGAACGAGGCTGCTCAGCGTAACAATCAAAATGTTATTGGAATCAGCGGCCCTTCTATCGAAGATATCATAAATAATGAGTGATATGAAAAGTATAGGATTCGTTTTAAAACAGCATATAAAGTCATATGTCCAGAACTATATGCTGCCTAAGGTCTATAAAAAGGCTGTGGCACACACCAAGGTGGATAAGAATAAGGTGATCTTTGCAGAGATGCATAGCAACACCCTTCCTAACAGCATGATGGCGGTATATGACGAACTAAAGGCTTCCGGAAAAGATATAACCCTTTATGTAAGAGATATAAAGGATATGTCCTGGCCTGAGAGCATCAGTTTTATGAAGTCTTTTATGAAGGATTATGCAGCTGCAGGTTATGTTTATATCTGCAGCTATTTTCTTCCTGTGTCTTCCTGCAAGAAGCGTGATGAGACCAAGGTTATACAGCTCTGGCATTCAGGTGGACTGCTTAAGAAGATGGGATACGACACACTTGATGATATCCCTAAGGCTTACAAGGGAAATGTCACAGCCAACTATGACCTTGTTACAGTAAGCGCTCCTATCTGCGTGAATTATTGGAAGAAGGCTCTGCATCTTCCTGCGGGAATTACGAAGCCACTGGGACTTCCAAGAACAGATATATATTTCGATAAGAAATGGCAGGCTAAATGTAAGGCCCGCTTTGAAAAGATATACCCAGAGGCAAAGGGCAAGAGAGTAGTTTTATATGCACCGTCCTTCTCAGGAAATGCAGCTTCTCCAAAGGCTCCTGGTCTTGAGATGGGACTGGACAAGGAATTTGCTAAGCTGGACGATGTATATCTTATCGTAAGACCTCATCCGCTGATGAGGAGTGTATATCCAAAATATTTTGATAAGAGATATAAAGAGATTTCTACAGATAAACTGCTTCCAGCTATTGATGTGCTGGTGACAGATTATTCCTCAATTCTCTTCGATTATTCGGTATATAAGAAGCCATTTGTCATGTTCTGTCCTGATATAAAGGAATATGAGAGATCAAGAGGCTTCTATGCAGATCCAAGAAGCTTCCCAGCCCCTTTTGTGACTAAGAAGGATGAATTGGTGGAGTGCATCGAAGAAAAGAAATATTTAGAGAAATGTACAGATGAGGAACTGGAAAAGTTCTATCAGACATATATGGGAAGCTGCGACGGCAAGGCCACCAAGAGACTTATTAGAGAAGTGGAGCGGATGAAATGACAAAAATAAAGATGCTTGCATTTGACCTGGATGATACAGCTCTGGATGGACAGGGCAAGTTGGCTCCTGAAACCAGAGAAGCTTTTATTGCGGCTGCAGAGGTTGGGATAGAGCCGGTTATCGCCAGTGGACGTTCCTTCTATTCACTTCCAGAGGACCTTCTGGATATTCCGGGAGTGAACTATGCCATATGTTCAAATGGAGCCAACCTCTTTAACGTTAAGACGAAGGAGTGCATGGAGGCATTCTTCCTGGAATCTGAATCTGTGGAGCAGATCGTAGCTCTTGCAGATGACTATTTGGATACAGTATATCTTGACGCTTTTACAAGAGGTATACCTCACAGCGACAGACGTCTTCTAGATACACTGCTGGCAAACGACAAGATATCAGAGCATCGAAAGAAGTATCTGCGCAAGACTCGCCGTGCTGAAGATGACATACGCTCCTTTATCAGAGAGCATAAGACTGAACTGGACTGTATGAATTACAATGTTTTTGATACCAGTCTTTTTGATGAACTGACTGGACGACTTAAGAATGAAGTGGAGAATATCTACTTTACGTCTTCGATACCTGAACTGATAGAGATATCATTTAGAGAGAGCGGCAAGGGGCCGGGCCTCAGACGTATGTGCGATTATCTGAATATTCCTTTGGAGAATGTTGCCGCTTTTGGAAATGCAGATAATGACGCGGAAATGATACGTCTCGCGGGAGTTGGTTACGCGGTTGCGAACTCCTCTCAGGTGGCTCTGGATGTGGCTGATATCATTATTGGTCCATGCTGGGAAAACTCGGTAGCGTCAGCAATTCAGGATATAGTAGCGGCAGATGGATTTGTTGGATAATCTTATGTGGCATAATCCTTTGATTTCTGCTATACTTGGTGACTGAAAATGTGTTTTCGCTGGAGAATAAGATGAATAATAAATCAATTAAAGATTTCTTTCAGAAGAATGCGGTGTCCTTTATAGTTCCGCTGATCATGCTTATCGTCGGACTATTCTTCGTGTTCTTCCCTGGAAGTGCAATCAGTATAACAGTTAAGGTGGTTGGAATCGCATTTGTGATCGTGGGTGCTGTTATGGCCTGCACATTACTGGCGGCCTATTCACCTATCACCCTGTCTATAGCCATAGTGCTGGTGGCCTTCGGAATTATATGCATAGCATTTCCTGGTGTCATTGCAGCGTTCATTGTAAAGGCTATCGGCGTAATGGTGCTGATCAACTCGGCCATAAGGATACATGATGCCTATATGGTAAAGGGACGCAGCGACCATTTTGTACAGTACATAATAAATGATATCATCACGCTGGTTCTTGGAATCGTTCTTGTGGCTATCCCTCTGGATATTGCCAGCACTCTTGTTATGATCATTGGCGTGATTATGATAATTCTTGGAATATCTAATATTATCACAGTAATTCGAGTATATCGCGATGGTCGTTATATCGATGATGGCTCGGATGTGGTCTGGGAGGAATAATAATGAGAATAGGAATGGGATATGACGTTCACAAGCTGGTTGAGGGAAGACCTCTCATACTTGGTGGTGTAACGATTCCATATGAGAAGGGACTGCTGGGACATTCTGATGCAGACTGTCTGGTACATGCCATAATGGACAGTCTCCTTGGTGCAGCCGCACTGGGAGATATAGGAAAGCATTTCCCTGATACAGATCCAGAATATGAAGGAGCTGACAGCCTGAAGCTGCTGGCTGCTGTAAAGAAAATGCTGGATGACAGGTCGTATATCATAGGGAATATCGATGCGACCATAATTGCCCAGAAGCCTAAGATGGCTGGGTTTATACCTGAGATGAGACAGAAGATAGCTGATACTCTTGAGATAGAGCTGGACAGAATCAATGTTAAGGCTACAACGGAAGAGGGGCTTGGATTTACAGGCGAAGGCTTAGGGATCTCATGTCAGTCTATAGCTTTACTTGAGACAGTAGACAACTACATATATAGAAATGTGACCACAGGTATTGTGGATGAGGTTGAAGGAAGAGGCCTCACAGATGTATCCCGTGAAAGGGAACAGGTAGAAAAAATAAAAGAAAACAGGAGCAGAAACAATGGATAAATACAACGAAAGACTTATAGATGCTAAGGCACCAGGTTCATCGAAAGGACTATTTGCACTCGCTGTATTTATTGTAGTTTTTTCAATACCATGTTTCATTCTTATTCCAGCTATTGGTTTTATAGTAATGGCTATTGGAATCTTTATGATCACTTATACAAAGGACGGACTCAGCAATGAGTATGAGTATATAATCACTAATGGTGATATAGAGATTGCCAGAGTTCTTGCTAAGAAGCGTAGAAAAAATATTGGAATGATCGAAGCTGATAAGATCAACAGACTGACTCTTGCAACAGATGAGAGAGTTGCTAATGATATAAGCATTGGTAAGTACAAGGTTAAGAAGTATGTTGGCAAGGAAGAGCCAAATGCCGACGAAGGTGAGTATAGAGTGGCTGTCTTTACTGGTGAAGGCGACAGTCAGATTCTGTATCTTCTTGATCTAGATAAGTCATGTATCGAGCATCTTAATGCTATAGTTCGTTCAAAGTCAGAGATTAAGCTTTAATCATATAGTATTAAAAACAAAAAAGCGTGTGCTGCCATCGCAGTACACGCCTTTAATATTCTAAGTAATTAATATCAAGGATCAAGAGGAATCATCTTAAGTCCTTTATACATCTTTGTATACATACTCTTCTCATCCTTGTAAAGCATAGTTCCTCTTGAACCATCGCGGATGATATAGGCATACTTGTTCTTTGAAACGTTCATGTATAATACTTCATCTACGTTAAGCTCTTTGGCTTTGACCTTTGCAGTATATATATTTACAGGCTCTAACTTATACTTTTTAATTGCTTGCTCTACAGTCATGTCAAAACCTCCTTCACCAAGAAATTATGCTTTTTCTGTTTTAGATACATTAAGTATATTGTATAACTTCCACAAAGTCAATTGTTAAAAAGTAACAATTTTGAATAAAATGAACAAAAAATGAGCGAATTAAGTCAAAATTTAAATTATTATCAGGAATTTGAAAAACAACTTAAAATCGTGGATAAAGAATCGGGTATTAGTGGCAGAAAACCAACTCTGCTCCTGCAGGCCTGTTGCTGTCCTTGCAGTTCTCATTGCCTGGAAGTGCTTACATCCCATTTCGATGTAACAGTATTCTTCTATAACCCTAATATAGATGAGGTTGCAGAGTTTCAGAAGAGATTGGACGAGCTGTATCGTTTCACAAAGGAAGCGGATTTTGCTTTGGATGTAAAGGTGGTTGAAGGCCCATACGAACCTGAGGTTTTCTATGAGATGGCAAAAGGCAGGGAAGACCTGCCGGAAAGAGGAGAACGCTGCTACGACTGCTACGAGCTCCGTCTTAGAAAGACAGCGGAGTATGGACTAGAGCACGGCTTCGACTACTTCTCCACAACACTGTCCATCAGTCCATACAAGGTGGCTAGATGGATCAATGAGATTGGTATGAAGCTGGAGGAGGAACTGAGGGCTTCTTCGAAGGATGAAAAGGGTGAGATAACATTTCTCTTTAGTGATTTCAAAAAGAAGAATGGTTACAAACGTTCTATCGAACTATCCGAGGAGTATGGTCTTTATCGACAGGACTACTGCGGATGCGTTTTTTCAAAGCGTGACCGAGACCTAAAGAAGGGAAATATAGATTAGATATAAAGGAGTTTTAAATGAACGATTACATTATAAGAGGTATGGCGGCAGGAAATGAGATCAGGTTCGTTGCAGCATATTCGAGAGAAACTGTAGAAAAGGCGAGAGAGATTCATAATACTAGCCCTGTATGCAGCGCGGCACTGGGGAGACTTCTTACTGGTGGAGCTCTTATGGGTGCTATGTGTAAGAATGAAACAGATGTGCTTACACTTAAGGTGGCTGGTGATGGACCGATCCATTCTATCACTGTTACATCTGACGCACATTCAAACGTAAAAGGTATTATATATAACAATGCGGTTGATCTTCCTCTGAAGTCAAATGGCCATCTGGATGTAGGTGGTGCTGTGGGAAGAGGAACACTTACTCTTATCCATGACGAGGGACTTGCAGAGCCATATGTTGGACAGACGGCTCTTGTGACAGGTGAGATTGGCGATGACCTCACATATTACTTTGCAGAAAGTGAGCAGATTCCAACTTCTGTTGGTGTAGGTGTGCTGGTTGATAAGGACCTTTCCATAAAGCATGCTGGTGGCTTCATCATTCAGCTGCTTCCTTTCGCTAAAGAAGAGACAATAACTACTCTTGAAAATAGTCTTGCTAAGGTTAATTCGGTAACGGATTATTTCAACAAGGGAATGACAGTTGAAGATATGATGAGAAGCATCTTAGGAAAGGATGTGTTTGGTGGCGATATTGTTATAGAGGAGCCACTTCCTATTCAGTACCACTGTAATTGCAGCAGAGAACGTGTTACTAAGGCGCTGATAAGTCTTGGCAGAAAGGAACTTCAGTCTATAATAGATGACGGAGAACCAATCACTATGCACTGTGATTTCTGCAATTCAGATTATACATTTGAAGTGCCTGAGATAGAGGCGCTTATTAAGTAGTGCATGAATTGATAATATGCTAAAATAATATTGGGGATGAATTTTAGTTATTATTTAGATTCTCTATATTTTAATCTAGAGAATGGAGGGGTTACTATTGAAGAAGATTAAGTCTAATAAGGCTCAGTGCAAGAAGTGTGGAGATATCATAGAATCCAAGAAGAGACTTCAGACAGTAAGGTGCTCATGCGGAAGCATCTGGATAGAGGGTGGAACACACTACCTGAAGAGGGGCTTCAAGGAAAGCAAGGATGATATCATAGAACTGAGCGAATATGAAGAAGTTAATGCATAAAATGTGGTAAGAAGTAGTTAAAGGAGTTTTAGTTTCAAATGAAAATTATAGATATACTTGATACAAAGAATATGTCACTTTCCTTTGAGGTGTTTCCACCAAAGAAGGAGAGTACATTTGAAAGCGTAGTTCAGGCGACAGAAGAGATAGCTGCTATGCATCCGGCTTTCATGAGTGTCACCTATGGAGCGGGTGGCGGAACCAGTCGCTACACTATGGAAATTGCAAAGAATATCAAGGATAAGTACAGTGTTCCAACGCTTGCACATCTTACATGTGTTTCATCCAGTAGAGAAATGGTTCATCAGAAGATAGAAGAAATGAAGGAGATGGGCATAGTAAATGTCATGGCCCTTCGTGGTGATCTGACGCCAGAACTGGAAAAAACAGATCCATCAACCTGGGATTATAAACATGCTACAGAGCTGGTTCGTGAGCTTAAGGAAGCTGGGGATTTCTGTGTTGGAGCAGCCTGCTATCCAGAGGTTCATCCAGACAGCGTGAACCAGAAGGAAGATCTTCTTCATCTTAAAGAGAAGGTTGATGCTGGTGCTGACTTCCTTACAACACAGATGGTATTTGATAATAATCTCTTCTTTAACTTCATGTATAAGATCAGAGAGATAGGAGTAACAGTTCCGGTTATTCCAGGTATCATGCCAATAACAAATGCGAATCAGGTGGAACGTGCTATAAAGCTTTCCGGATCTTTCATGCCACAGCGTTTCAAGAGTCTTGTAGATTATTTTGGAAATGATCCAGATGCTATGAAGCAGGCGGGAATCGCATATGCTACAGATCAGATCATTGATCTTTACGCTAACGGAATAACAAACGTTCACGTATACTCAATGAATAAACCAGATGTTGCAAAGGCTATAATGGACAACCTTTCAGACATCCTGGGCAAAGACTTCAACCGATAATATATCTGCCAACGGGGACGGTTCTCGTTGGCAGATTTTCTGTTTCTGTGGGTTGTTTATTATAAATGGTGCAACAGTTGATCTATATTTTGTAACATATAGTATTGTGTATGATTTAGTAAACATTTAATAAAGAATTAATGATTCGGCTATAGGATATGGTATATAATCGGGTCATTATATTTGGAGGGATAAAAGTATAATGTTTAATTTACAGATGACCAGAGATGATGTTGAGAAGCTTCTGGACCTTCAGGTCAGAGCAGGACGTATCACTCCGGAACTAAAACAGGAAAGACTACTTGAATATGATAGAAAAGTGGCTGAGATGAATGGGGAGCCATATGTTGGCCCGGATTCACAGTATGGCCAGCAGCAGTATGGCCAGCAAACTCAGCCACAGTATAATCAGCCTGAGTTTACTGGTGGATACGCACCAAATGAACAGGCTATGAATAGTCAGCAGGCGGCATACAACCAGCAGGCAACGTACAACCAGCAAAATGTATATAATCAGCAGAATATTATAAATGGACAGGCAGTGAATTTTCAGTCAAATCCTGGAATGAATAGTGGCAAGTATCCGAGAGTTGGTCAGCCACAGGGATTACTTACTGGACCTGAGATGATCGGTACTGTCATTGCAGCAATTGGAATAGTTGTGGCTGCTAAAATGGATCTTGGATGGTTAGTTGGAATCCTGACAGGTTTCATTTTTGCTTATATTGGTATTAGAGTGTTCTTAAAAGAAAGAGAAGTTGGAAGAGGTCATTCTCTTGTGGGAATAATTGCTCCTCTTTGTGGTTTTGCAATGCTGGCCTGGGGGCTCTTTAGTCTTGTTGGAGGCGAAGCTGCTGAAGAATTTTTCGAATCACATAATGATGTGATCCTTCTCTCAACATTCTTTATTGTAGGTTTTGGTTTGACCATTGGAGGATTTGTTAGTAATAATAAGGCTAAGAGTAAATATACAGTTCCTGTTCAGGCGACTTGTATTGAGCTTATATCTTCACCAACAGATCATTCGGTTCCAATAAAGCTTACTCCAGTATATGAGTATTTCTATAACGGTGAAACTCATAGGGTATCAAATGGTACATATTCTAACAAAGGTAATCCAAGAGCGGGAGAAGTAAGAGAAATCTTCATCGATCCAGAGGATCTATATGGATACTATGATCCAATAAGATCAGGAAAACTAGCTATTGGCTCATGTATACTTGGTTTATTCTTTGTTGGAATGGCAGTACTCGTTTTCATCCTGCTTCGACAGGGATAATGAAAAAGTGCAGTGGGGTCAGTCCCTACTTGCACCGTTAGGTGCAAGAGGGGCAGAAACCTTTACGAAGTTGTAACAAAATCTATGACCACGGCAATCTTAATAATATTTTAAGATTGCCGTTTTTTATTTTTAATTTTTTTATCTTACCATTCCAATGAATAAAGTATTATTTGAGGTTTTAAGGTAAATGGATAAGAAAATAGGACTGGATTCTTTTAAACTCAAACTGATAGCGCTGGCATTTATGATAGTGGACCATGTGTATTCCTATCTAAATGCGCCAATTCACGACTATGAGATTGGTAGTACATGGCCCCAGTGGATATCGGTGATCACGCGCTTTGTCTCACCATTATTTCTCTACCTGATGATCGATGGATTTTACCACACAAGGAGCCGCAAGAAATTCCTCATACGACTTTCCGTGGCCGCACTTATTATGCTGCTTGGAAATGTGACTGTTAACTTTTTGTTCCACAATGTGGATGTGGCTACTGGAAAATTTAACTTCTATCTGCTCATCGAAGGAAATAACATTTTCATTACCCTTGCGGATCTCTTCGCATTTGTCTGGTGCTTGGGAAATGTGAAACAAAAGAATCACAGAGTTCTCAGTATTATTTTGGCTATATTCACCGCATTTTTTAGTCTCATGCTTGAAGGCGGATTCTACCTGTTGCCAATCACATTTATCGTATGGCTTTTCCATGGAAAGAAGCATTTACAGTGTATCGGAATAGGAGTGTGGTGCGTCATTCTGTTCGCCAAAGCACTTATCACCTATAACATGGGAGACTATGGTGTCAGCCTGTACTCAGATCTCTGCTTTGACAACGAATGGGCCATGTCTCTGGTCATCCCATTCATCCTTCTGTATAACGGCGAAAGAGGCCTGAACAACAAGTTCACCAAGTACATGTTTTACATCATTTATCCAATTCACCTGTGGATTCTCATGGCCATCCGCTATATAATCATAGGCTAGAGGCAATGGGGTCACTGACCCCATTGCACTTTTTTAATAAATGATTAAGAAATAGACAAGGGTTAGCTTAAGACTTCTCATAGAACCTGATATAGAATGAAATCAGAAATGATGAATTACTATAGAAAGGGAAATGCTATGAAGTCTTTTTCGAATTATAAAAAGTTTCTGCTTCTCTGGGCAGGTGAACTCATATCAAGTATAGGTGGTGGACTTACAAATTTTGGCCTGGGAATATATATCTTTCATAAGACTGGAAGCGCGACAGGTATGGCGCTCCTTGGACTTATTGGATTTCTGCCAATGCTGTTACTCCGTGTGCCAGCAGGCGTTCTTGCGGATAGATATGACAGACGCCTTCTGATGATGATAGGTGATGGCTGCTCCGGACTTGGTGTGCTTTATATTCTGCTTTGTATGATGGATGGAAATGCGGTGATGTGGCAGCTCTATCTGGGAGTGGCAATAAGCTCCTGTTTTTCAGCTCTGATGGATCCATCATTTACAGCTACAGTTACAGACCTTCTGACTAAGGAAGAATTTTCAAAGGCAAATGGCCTCGTATCAATGGCAGGTAGTTCAAGATTCCTGTTTTCTCCGATAATTGCTGGTTTTCTTCTGGCGGTCAGTGATATCAAGCTTCTTCTTATAATCGATATATGCACATTTTTCTTAACGATCATCTCTACGGCTGTAGTAAGAAAGGGGCTTGTTTCGAAGCCTGCAGAGGTGAAAGAATCGTTCTTACAAAGCCTGAAGGAAGGCTGGAATGCGATACACTCTAAAGAAGGACTTTTCCTGCTTATCCTGATTTCGGCTGCCATAGAGCTATGTTTAGGTGTATTTCAGATTCTGGCAGAACCCTTCATCCTTTCTTTTACAAATGAAAAAACTCTTGGTATTGCAGAGACAATCTGTGCATCAGGCATGCTTGTATCAGGACTTGTTTTAGGAGCGCGTGGAATAAAGAAGGGTTTTGCCCGAAAAATGAGTTTTGCACTCATGTTTTCCGGAATCTTTATTTCAGGCTTTGCGGTGACCAGTAATATATTCCTTGTTTGCTTGTTCGGATTCCTGTTCTTTGTAAGTCTTCCTGTAGCAAGTAATTGTATAGATTATCTTGCGAGAACTAATATACCAGATGAGCTTCAGGGCAGAGCCTGGGGACTTATTGGCTTTATATCTCAGATGGGATATGTGGTCGCATTTGCTCTCTCAGGTGTACTGGCAGATGGAATTGGAAGAGTTACGGGCTCAGGCGTTAGGGGCGGTTCAGCTGCAGTTATTATCGTATCCGGTTTAAGCTTGGCTGTTATATCCATAAGCATCCTGTTTGTAAAGAAAATACACCGTCTTGAAGTATGCCCTCAGTAAATACTATGACTTGAGTGGGTTTTATATATGTGATATAATTTCATGAACTAAATATATAGTTGTATGGTGCCGCTATTTGTTGTTTCAAATGAATAGAGGTTAAAAGGGAAGCAGGTGAAAGACCTGCGCGAACTCGTCACTGTAAATATGGAGTGCTGTTATCGCATAATCTGCGTAATACCCTATGGATTATGACCACTGAAATGTTTATTTTGGGAAGGCAGATAACAGTGCATTGATATATGAGCCAGGAAACCTGCCATATGACTGGTACAGGAAAAGCGTTTTCCAGATCACGAGTAATTGATCGTACTGAAATGACAGGGCAACAGGCCCTGCTCTTTTCGTGTGTTCAGTACTCATTTCAGATTCTGGAATGAGTATTTTTTTGTACCGAAAAAAGGAGGAAAAAAGATGAGAAAGAAACTATTAACCACAGTACTTGCTGCTGCAGTACTTGCATCTTCACTTTCTGCATGTGGAAAAACAGACGATGCAACAACAGAGCAGGTCACAGAAGCAACAGAGGCAGTGACTACAGAAGAAGCTAGTGAAGGAAATGCTGAACTGAGCGATGAGGAAAGAGCTCAGGAGGTTGCTGATCTTATTGATGCAATCTATGTTCAGGAAAGAACAGATGAAACTGATGAGCTTTGTGCAAAGGCAAAGGCTGCATGGGATGCACTTACAGATGCGCAGAAGGATATGGTAGAAGGCGAAAACGCTGATCCTGATTATTTCGGAAGAGATACAGGAGATGCTTCCAAGGATGATCCGTTAAATGATGATGGAATCGGTGAGAATGAAATTCTTGTTGTCAGCTTCGGTACATCTTTTAATGATAGCCGTGTTGAGGATATAAGCGGTATAGAGAAGGCTATTGCTGATGCAAACCCAGATTGGTCTGTAAGAAGAGCATTTACTGCACAGATCATTATCAATCATGTTCAGGCTAGAGATGAAGAAAAGATAGATAATGTTGAGCAGGCATTAGATAGAGCCGTAGACAATGGAGTAAAGAACCTTGTAGTTCAGCCTACACACCTTATGCATGGTGCTGAGTATGATGAGCTTACAGAAACTCTTGATAAGTATGCTGACAAGTTTGACAGTGTAACAGTTGCTGAACCTCTTCTTGGTGAGGTAGGTAGTGATGCATCTGTTATCAATGAAGATAAGAAGGCTGTTGCTGAGGCAGTTGTAGCTGCTGCTGTTGAGTCTGCAGGATTTGATAGCTTAGAGGCTGCAGCAGATGATGAGACAGCATTTGTATTCATGGGTCACGGAACAGCTCATACAGCAAAGGTAAGCTATAGCCAGATGGCAACACAGATGGAAGAGCTTGGCTATGAAAATGTATTTATCGGAACTGTTGAAGGCGAGCCAGAAGAGACTGCATGTGAAAATGTAATCGAGGATGTTAAGGCTGCTGGTTATAAGAAGGTTATTCTTCGTCCGCTTATGGTTGTTGCTGGTGATCATGCTAACAACGATATGGCTGGTGATGATGAAGATTCATGGAAGAGCATGTTTGAAGCAGCAGATGCATTTGATTCGGTTGACTGCCAGATTGAAGGTCTTGGAAGAATCGAGGCTGTTAAGGATCTTTATGTTGCACACACTGCAGCAGCTCTTGAGAATGTAAAGGCATCAAGCACTGATGCATCAGTTGAAGCTCCTGAAGAGGCAGCTGTTCTTGAGGATGGTGAGTATCAGGTTAAGTTCACAACTGACAGCTCAATGTTTAAGATAAATGAGTCATTAGATGATATGGGAACACTTACTGTAAAGGATGGTAAGATGACTATTCATATCACACTTGTATCAGAGAATATTGTAAATCTTTTCCCAGGTCTTGCTGAGGATGCTCAGAAGGACGGAGCTACACTTCTTGATCCTACAAAGGATGAGGTAAAGTATGATGACGGAACTACAGAGACAGTAAATGGTTTCGATGTTCCAGTTCCATATCTTGATAAGGAGTTTGATCTTGCTCTTATCGGAACAAAGGGAAAATGGTATGATCATAAGGTAATTGTTAAATCACCTGAAGAGTAAAGTATAAGATGACAAAAAATAATGTATTAAAAAATTCTATATTTTTTCTATGCGTTGTTTTAATGCTGATATGTGTAACCTCCTGCGCTTCGCGGGGGGTTGCTTCATATAATCAGGAAAATGCAGAGATCACTAAGGAAACCTATTTGGTTGATATTACATTTGAAGGGGGAACCGGAAAGGCATATATTCAGTCCCCTGTTGAAGTGACCAGTATAGATGGCGAAATGACTGCAAAGTTCGTATGGAGCAGTAAGAATTATGACTATATGATAGTCAACGGAATAAAGTATGAGAACGAAAATGATGGTGGAGAATCGACCTTCACTGTTGATATAGATAACATAGATGAACCCCTCACCGTTATTGGTGATACAGTTGCAATGAGCAAGCCTCATGAGATTGAGTATGTGATCACCTGGGGGGAGAAGGAAAACTCTGAAACAGAAACTATAACTAGCGTGGCTGCTGATAGAGAGGCTGTAGAAAAGGCCCTGGCTGATGCTGGTCTATCATTAACTGAAACAGTGCCCCTAAAGTATGCCCAGTGTTTTAATATAGATAAATACGGTGATTATAGCTATATCACCATTGATAATTCTGGAGATTATCTTGTGGTTCCTGAGAATGGCACTGTGCCTGAAGGACTCCCTGAGGAAGTTGTGGTTCTTCAGAAGCCACTGGATAATACCTATCTTGTATCAACATCCACTATGGATCTTATAAATACATGCGGCGCCCTTGATATGATAAAACTTTCTGGAACTAAAGAAAGTGACTGGTATATTGATGATGCTAAGAAGGCTATGCAGGACGGTACTATTCAATATGCAGGAAAATACAGAGCTCCGGACTATGAACTGATTCTTGGAAGTGGATGTAACCTAGCTATAGAGAATACCATGATCTATCATGAGCCAGCTACAAAAGCAAAGCTGGAAGAACTTGGAATCCCAGTTCTTGTAGAAACCTCAAGCTATGAAAGTCATCCACTTGGAAGACTTGAGTGGATAAAGCTTTACGGAGTTTTATACGATAAAGAGGAAGAAGCAAATAAGTACTATGATGAACAGCTCAGTGCTATAGAGCCGATTATGTCTGATAATAAAAGTACTGGTAAGACCGTAGCATTCTTTCATGTAACAGCAAATGGTATGATCAATGTTCGAAAGCCGGGAGATTATATCACTAAGATGATCGAGCTCTCTGGTGGAACCTATGCGCTTACCTCTCTGGGAGATGAAGAAAATGCTCTCTCGACCATGAATATGCAGATGGAGGATTTCTACAAAGAGGCATCTCAGGCTGATATAATAATTTATAATAGTACCATCGGCGGAGAGATAACTTCTATTGATGAGCTGATAGATAAAAATGAACTCTTCAAGGATTTCAAGGCTGTAAAAGAAAACAGAGTATATTGTACAGAAAGAGATCTTTTCCAGCAGACAACTGGAGTTGCAGAGTTTATGCAGGATCTAAATAATGTAGTAAATGACGTTGATACAGATTATACATATATAAACAAACTTGATTAAAGACTCACAGGACGGAAGAGGATGAGTAAGAAACGAAGTATCATATTCTTTATATTGGTAGTCTTACTTATAGCAGGACTTTTATGGATCAGTATCATACTTGGAAGTACCGATGTTTCCACAGGGGATATTTTAAAGATTCTTTCAGGGGATAGGTCAGATACCGTGCAGACGAGTATTATCCTGAGTATCAGATTTCCAAGAGCTGTTTCTGCATTCTTACTTGGAGGGGCGCTGGCTCTTTCAGGTTATCTTTTGCAGACCTTTTTTGGTAATCCTATAGTTGGTCCTTTCGTCCTAGGAATATCCTCTGGAGCTAAGCTTTCGGTTGCAATATTTATGATATTCTTCTTATCCATGGGAAGGGAAATGGGTCTCAATATGATGGTTCTTTCGGCATTTATTGGTGCCAGCCTTGCTATGGTCTTTGTACTCGCTATCTCTCTCAAAGTAAAGAGTATGAGTATTCTGGTGGTATGCGGAATAATGATTGGATACATCTGTTCGGCTATTACAGACTTTGTTGTGACATTTGCTGATGATTCCAATATTATCAATCTTCATAACTGGTCTATGGGAAGCCTTTCGGGAGTGAACTGGGACGAGATAAAAGTAGTAACGGTAATAGTGATAGTTAGTATCGTTTTAACACTAAGTATATTAAAGCCTATGAATGCATATCGACTTGGAGAAAGCTATGCCAGAAGTGTTGGCGTGAATATGACATTTCTTCGTGTGATGCTGATCTTTATTTCAAGTCTTCTTGCTGCTACTGTAACTGCTTTTGCTGGGCCAATTTCCTTTGTTGGTATAGCTGTTCCACATCTGGTAAGGATGTGCCTCAAAACAGATAATTCATATGTAATGATACCTGCCAGCTTCCTTGGCGGAGCAGCCATAACACTTTTCTGCGACCTTATAGCAAGAACAGTATTTGCGCCGACTGAAGTAAGTATCAGTTCTGTAACGGCTGTATTCTTAGTTCCAGTTGTAATATTCATGATGCTGAAGAGAAAAGACAGAGGTTAAAATGTCAGATCAAAAGGGTATAAAAACAGAAAAACTGAATATAGGTTATAAGTCAGATCTGATTAACGATATATGTTTTAATGTTGAACCAGGAAAGATAGTCACTCTGATAGGACCAAATGGATGCGGCAAGACAACGCTGCTTAAGACTCTTACGGGAGAACTGCAGAAACGTGGTGGAGTGGTTTTTATAGATGGAGAAGACAGGGATTCTTTAAAAGCTTCTGAGATAGCAAAACGTGTATCTCTGGTAATGACATATAAAATAAAGCCAGAACTAATGACTTGTAGAGAGGTAGTGGAAATCGGAAGATATCCATACACAGGTAGTCTTGGAATACTCTCTGGTGAAGATAAAGAAAAAGTAAGTGAAGCCATGGAGTGGACGGATGTGGCAGATCTCTCGGATGCTCTCTTTTCTAATATCAGTGATGGTCAGAAACAGAGAGTTCTTCTGGCAAGGGCTATCTGTCAGGAACCGGATATACTTATTCTTGATGAGCCTACATCGTTTCTGGATATCAGACATAAGATAGATATTCTGCAGAAGATTAGAGACTATGTTAAAGAAAAGAACGTGGCAGTATTAATGTCACTTCATGAATTGGAGATAGCAAGAAATGTTTCTGATACTGTAGTCGCTCTGGGAGAGGGCGAGGTTCAGAGGATTGGAACTCCGAAAGATGTATTCACAGAAGAATTCATCAGAAAACTCTATCATATTGAGAATTTGGATATAGATTTACTGGGGACTAAACCTTGGAACGTAAAGAAAACTCATATTAAAAATGATATGAGCAGTCTAGAGGATAACCATAAGAATAAAGATAGTCATATGATAGCGGATGACAAAAAGGCTAAGGTTATTATGATTCAGGGAACCATGTCCAACGCTGGGAAAAGTGTTATCGCAGCAGGTCTTTGCAGGATCTTTTCTGATGCAGGTTTTAAGGTGGCTCCATTTAAATCTCAGAATATGGCCCTTAATTCATATATCACAAAAGAAGGTCTGGAGATGGGCAGAGCTCAGGTGATGCAGGCTGAGTGTGCTCGTATAGAGCCGATGGCTATTATGAATCCTATCCTGCTCAAGCCAACCAGTGATGTCGGTTCACAGGTTATCGTGAATGGAAAAGTAGTTGGAAATATGAAGGCCATGGATTATTTCCGACATAAGAAAGATTATATAAAAGATATCATGGCTGCATATGAAAAACTGGCTGACATGGTTGATATCATAGTAGTTGAAGGCGCTGGTTCACCAGTAGAAATGAACCTGAAGAAGGACGATATTGTAAATATGGGACTGGCCCAGATGCTGGATGCACCTGTGTTACTTGTAGGAGATATTGATAGAGGCGGAGTGTTCCCTCAGCTCCTTGGAACTCTGGATCTTTTTGAAGAGGAAGAAAGAGACAGAGTGAAGGGACTTATTGTCAATAAATTCAGAGGTGACAGCCGACTATTTGAAGACGGTATTCGTATTTTAGAGGAACGTGGAAAGACCAAAGTAGTTGGTGTAGTTCCTTATATGCAGGTTAAACTGGATGATGAAGATTCTTTATCTGAAAGATTTGAAAAGCGTGATGTAAAGGAATTTGATATAGCGGTTATAAGGCTTAGTCACATCTCGAACTTTACAGATTTTGATACATTTGAACAGATAGAGAATGTGTCGGTAAGGTATGTGACCTCTCCTGGTGAGCTTGGAAATCCTGATATGATAATTCTACCAGGATCAAAAAATACACTGGCAGATCTTAGAGTGATCAAAGAATGTGGTCTCGCTGAGAAGATTACTCAGAAAGCGAAGTCTGGAACCTGTGTCATTGGAATATGCGGCGGTTATCAAATGCTGGGACGGAGTATTGAGGATCCTTATGGAGTTGAGGAAGAGAGTGGTGCTGATAAGTCTTCCTGCGAGACTGGCCTTGGCCTTCTTTCTGTAGATACAACTCTGGAGAAAGAAAAGGTACGGACCAACTTTTCGGGAAAAGTTATTGGAGCGTCAGGTGTTCTCAGTGGACTAGACGGATTAGAGGTTGAAGGATATGAGATTCATATGGGAAAAACTGTGCCATATGAGGATGTATCTGAGTTTACATCGGATAGTACTGGTTACTGTACTGGAAATGTTTATGGAACTTATATTCATGGTTTCTTTGATAATAAGGAAATCGTGTCCTCTATAGTTGAGCGTATAGCAGAACAAAATGGCAAGAATATATCTATTAAAGACGTTAAGGACTATTCTGAGTTCAAGGATAGTCAGTATGATATTCTCGCAAAGGAACTTAAAGATAGTCTCGATATGGATTACATTTACCATGTAATGGGTATAGATACGAATAGGTAATTAGAATGACAAAAGAAGAACTTTTTTCTATTTCAATAACTGAGCTAGATCCTGAGATTTTAAAGCAGTCTAAAGCAAAGTGGGACGGTATAGCTAAGCCTATTGATGGACTTGGAAGCTTTGAAGAAATCATATGTCGTATAGCTGCTGTACAGGGAAATGTGATTCCAGCTGTAGATAGAAAAGCACATATCATTATGTGCGCGGATAATGGCATATTTGAAGAGGGAGTTTCTCAGACAAGTCAGAAGGTCACACGTGATGTGGCTGAGCTTATGGGACAAAGAAAAAGTTCTGTGGGAATGATGGCTGAGGGATATCCTATAGATATGTTTGTATATGATATAGGAATTAATTCTGAAACTACTCCAGAGGGAGTGATAAATGCTAAAGTTCGAAAAGGTACAGAGAATTTTCTGAAAAAGCCTGCCATGGAGGAAACTGAGTGTCTTGCTGCGATTGAGACCGGAATAGATGCTGTAAAAGCTTGTAAGGAAAAGGACTATCAGATCATTTCAACAGGAGAAATGGGTATCGCAAATACCACTACAAGTACAGCGCTTCTTTGTGCTTTAAAAGGACTTTCACCTAAAGATTTTACAGGCAAAGGTGCAGGCCTAACAGATAGTGGTCTGAAGAATAAGATTCAGGTGATTGAAAAAGGAATTAGACTGTATCGAGAGGATAACGATCAGGAGATAACATCAAAAGAGAGCGTCTTTGAAATCGTAAGAAGTCTTGGAGGCCTGGATATAGCGGGACTTACTGGAGTATTTATTGGTGGCGCTATATATCGTATCCCTATAGTGATCGATGGAGTGATAAGTGCTGTAGCAGCCTTGGTTGCAGAAAGACTTGTCCCTGGATGTAAGGATTTTATGCTTGCATCTCATATGGGGAGAGAACAGGGCATGAAGGTAGTACTGGAAGAACTTTCCCTTAAGCCTGTTATTCATGCGGATCTTGCTCTGGGCGAGGGAACTGGAGCAATAATGCTTTTCCCAATGCTTGATATGGCTATGTCACTTTATAGGAGTGGTACATCCTTTGGAGATACTGATATTGATCAGTATGAGAGGTTTGATAAATGATTTATATGGTTATTGGAACACAGAATAGTGGTAAGTCAGAGCTTGCAGAAAAGCTTGCTATGGAAACAGGAGATGATAACAAAATCTACCTGGCGACTATGAAAATATATGACAAGGCAGGACATGAACGAGTAAAAAAACATAGACTGCAGCGAGAGGGTAAAGGTTTTATTACTATAGAACATGAATATAATCTTCTTGCAGTGTTGGATAAGATAGATACTCCGAAAGAAACAACTATTCTTTTGGAATGCGTATCCAATCTTGTTGGGAATGAATTGTTTGAGAATAAAGCTTGGAATGAAAAGCTATTAAAGCACCTGAATGATCCGGACCTGTATGACAGGAAGAAAGAATTTGCAGACATTATTTCAAAAGATATAAAGAATCTGAGTGGCCAGATTTCTAACCTTATCATCGTAACTAATGAATACGATTACGAAGGTTCAAACTACGATGATGAAACAAGACTTTATGTGGAACTTCTAAGTATGGTTAATGAAAGAATAATTAGGTTTTCAGATAAGGTATATGACTTAAGGAAAGGCAGAAAGAGTTGAAGATATTTAGATGGCTTGCAGTTACATTTTCATTGTACAGCAAAATCCCAATGCCAAGGTTTGAATGGAAGGATGATGACATGGCTCATAGCCTGACATTTTTTCCTTTTGTGGGTGCTGTGATTGGAGCTGTAATCTGTTTACTAAACTGCATATCTCCTTTTAACACACTTCCTGTGGCGGTAAGGATTATTCTTTCGATTCTGGTGCCGCTTATTATCACTGGAGGATTCCATGTGGATGGATTCATGGATACAGAAGATGCTATGAATTCGTATGCACCGAAGGAGAAGAAACTTGAGATTCTGAAGGATGCGCATATTGGAGCCTTTGCTGTTATATCACTGGTCAAATGGCTTCTCACATATTCTGCAGCAATCACCACAATCTTCCTAAGTGATAAGTTTTCTTATAGAGTCGTGGTTATCTTAGGAATGACATTTGTGATTTCCAGAGGGCTCAGTGGTCTTACCTCACTTCTTTTCGAAAAGGCAAAGAAGAATGGGATGTTATATGAAGAAACCAAGAACAAACAGATTGGTACGATAGTTGCGTTGGTTATTCAACTGATAATAGCAAGTGCCGCTGTGGTATACATGAATGTTCTTTATGGCGTAGTGGTGATAATTTCATTTGGTTTTTACACATTATTTTATCGCTATAAGGTGAATAAAGAATTCGGTGGGGTGACTGGAGATACAGCAGGGTTCTTTTTAACCACAGCGGAAGTCGTGTCTACGGTAATGCTGGCTATCGCCACGTTAGTTGTTTAGGGTGATATTTATATAGAGGAGGTAATGGTATGGCTCATAAGACTATATATTTTATCAGACATGGAAAGACACCTGGAAATGCAGAGAAAAGATATATTGGAAAACGTACGGATGAAGAATTATCAGCAGAAGGAAAAAGCGAGGTCGAGAAATTACTTAGTAGCATATCGAAACTAATTCCTGACGGGATTGACAGGATTTGTTCCAGTCCTATGAAGAGAGCGGTACAGACTGTAGAGATTCTTTTTGGTGATCAGGATATTCAGGTGATAGATAATCTCATGGAGATTGACTTTGGAGTCTTTGAAGGAAAGAATTATGCTGAACTGAATGGCGATGAGACCTATCAGAAATGGATAGACAGTAATGGTACCATGAGTATCCCAGAGGGTGAAAGTCGTGAAGATTTTATAGATAGATCTTATGCTGGCTTTGATGAAGCTCTTGGTGATAGAAGTAAAAAAGAAAGTATAGTAATAGTTTGCCACGGTGGCAATATCATGTCAGTTCTGAGCAGACTGACTGGAAAAGATTACTATGATTTTATGACTGAAACACTTGGCGGATACGTCCTGGAAGTGGAGACTGATGATGAAGGAATTAGTATTATATCATACCATAAGCTTGGGGCTGGGGATAATTCTTGATCAGATAATAGGTGATCCTCACGCTATGCCGCATCCAATTCGATTGGTTGGTAATCTGATATCTTTTTTAGAAAAGAGGTTGCTTGGATCAGATGATTCAAGTATTAAAGCTAGAACACCAAAAGAAAAACGAGGAAGAGGTGCATTACTGTGGTTTATTGTTGTACTTACAGTGATGATAGTCACATTTCTCATTATGCTTACATATATGCTTAATATATATTTAGGTATCGTGGTTGAGTCGATTCTCACCTGTTATATTCTGGCGGCTAGAAGCCTATGTCGAGAGAGTATGGTGGTTTATAAGGAATTAAAAACAGCTGGTGGTGATCTTAGTTCTGCCAGGTATGCACTATCAATGATAGTTGGAAGAGATACTCAGTCTCTTGATGAAGAGGAAATCGCTAAGGCTGCTGTGGAGACTGTGGCAGAGAATACTTCTGATGGAGTTATAGCGCCGCTTATTTATACGGCTATCGGTGGACCAGTTTTAGGATTCATGTATAAGGCAATCAATACCATGGACTCTATGCTTGGGTACAAGAATGAAAGATATGAGGATTTTGGATTTTTTGCTGCAAAGGCTGACGACGTTGTTAACTTTATTCCATCAAGACTTAGTGCTGTGTTTATGATAGCTGGCAGTGCTATGCTTGGGTTATTCTCAAAGGACTATAGTGGTAAGAAAGCCTGGGAAATATGGCGTAGAGATAGACTTAATCATAATTCTCCAAACTCGGCACAAACTGAAAGTGTATGTGCGGGAGCGCTGGGGTTGAGGCTCGGTGGTACTCATCTTTATAAAGGCGTTGTGGTTGAGAAACCAACTATAGGTGATGAGACTCGGAAAACTGAAATCCAGGATATTAAAAGATCAAATCGATTGATGTTTATGACTGAGGCGTTGATGGCAATTGTCATTTTTATAATCCTTGGATTAATAATTTTTGTTTTAAGTAAGTGTTTATATTAAGTAGATGTGAGTATTGCTATGTCGCACGGTGGAGATGTTTATAGAAATAAAGTGAATATGGACTATTCGGTTAATCTAAATCCTCTGGGGGCGCATGAAGAGGTTCTAAGCGCCGTGAGAGAGTCGATCAAGAGGGCATCTGACTATCCAGATTTAGAGCAGGATGAGGTGAGAGAAGTATTGGCTGATTCCGTGGGTCTTGATAAGAAATATATCTTCGCGGGAAATGGGGCTTCAGAATTACTCATGGCCATAGCAAGAACCATAAATCCCAAAGAGACACTTCTTTTTGAACCAGTATATTCAGGATATGAATATGTACTTAATTCATCTATCAAAAGATGCGAACTAAAAGAAGAGGAAGGTTTCTTATTAACATCATCCAAATTGGATCTGATAAATGTGAATACTGATTTGATCTTTATCTGTGACCCGGTAAATCCAACTGGAAAAAATGTTGATGACGGTATTCTTATCAAACTTATAGATAAGGCAAAGAACGTTGGTTCCTTTGTCTGCATAGATGAAAGCTTTTTACTCATGTCTGAAAAGGCGGATAGAAAAAGAGACATTGATCTAACAGAAATTGTGAAGCAATATGACAATCTGATCATAATTCGTTCCCTTACGAAGCTTCTTGCTTTGCCTGGAATACGGATGGGATATGTAATATCAGCTCCGCAGAATATTGAAAATATAAGAAAGAATCTTCCGGAATGGAATCTATCAGTGATGAGTGAAGCTGCCATAAAAGCTGGAATCAGATTGATAGATGAGACGGATTTTATATCCAGAACAATGAGTTTGGTTCGAGAGGAGCGAGAGTTTCTTAAATGTGGCTTGAAGGCTCTTGGGCTAAAGGTCTTTGACAGTGACACATCGTTTATTTTCTTTAAAGGACCTGAAACACTATATAAGGATTTATTAGAAAAGAATGTTCTGATCAGAGATTGCAGCGACTTTGCAGGACTAAAGAAAGGGTTCTACAGAATTGCGGTAAAGACGCATGCGGAAAATGAGAAGTTCATTGAAGTGTTAAAAGGAGTAGTAGATTACTCATGAATTTTGAAAAAGTTAGACCTGACGAAATAGAAAAAAGAAGCTTTGAGATAATTACTCAGGAGCTCGAGGAAGCTGGTGTTATTCTTGATGAAAAGACATCATTTGTTACTAAGAGATGTATTCATACATCAGCTGATTTTGAATATGCCTCAACGCTTACATTTTCTGAGGATGCAGTTGAGAAGATGCAAGATCTCATAAGACAAGGAGCCAGTATAGTAACTGATACAAATATGGGGCTGGCAGGAATTAATAAGAAAAAGCTTGCCACATACGGTGGAGAGGCGCTTTGCTTCATGGCTGATGAGGAAGTTGCAAAGGAAGCAAAGGAACGTGGAGTTACCAGAGCTGCTGTCTCTATGGAAAAGGCAGCAAAGCTGGATAGAGATATTATCTTTGCTGTTGGTAATGCGCCTACTGCACTAATAAAACTGCATGAGATGATGGAAAGTGGTGTGTTTACTCCAAAGTTTGTTATAGGCGTTCCGGTTGGCTTTGTAAATGTGGTTGCGGCAAAGGAACTCTTTATTGATTCGGATGTACCTTACATTATCAATAGAGGAAGAAAAGGCGGAAGCAATATAGCGGCAGCAATCTGCAATGCCGTCTTGTACAATATGTAAAAGGATGACAGTATGAACAAGGGTTTCACAACAGGAAGCTGTGCGGCGGCGGCAAGTAAGGCAGCTGTATACATGCTTCTATCTGGAAACAAAAAACTGAATATTGAGATTGATACTCCTGCAGGAATCAAATACTGTCCACAGATTGAAGAGATTGAAATTGGCAAAGATTATGTTATCTGTGCTGTGAGAAAAGAATCTGGAGATGATCCTGATATAACAAATGGCATTTTGGTTTTCTCGAAGGTATCTTTAGAAGATAATAGCGCTGGCAATAGCATTTTAATTGATGGCGGGAAAGGTATTGGTAGAGTTACCCGGCCAGGACTTGATCAGCCGGTAGGTAATGCTGCAATAAACAGTGTGCCGAGACAGATGATAGAGGCTGAAGTCAGACAGGTAATGGATCTTTTTGATTTTGAAGGAAATCTAAAGGTTGAGATTTCAGTTCCTGATGGCGAGGCTCTGGCAGAGAAAACATTTAACCCTAGACTTGGAATAGAAGGCGGTATTTCTATTATTGGTACGACAGGAATAGTTGAACCAATGAGTACAAAAGCCCTTCTGGATACTATAAGAGTAGAACTTCGACAGATTAAGGCTGAAGGTGCAGAGGTAGCTGTAGTGTCGCCTGGAAATTATGGCCTGGAGTTTATGAAAACGAACTACGACTATGATTTGGATAAGGCAGTAAAATGCTCCAACTATATAGGCGATACGATCGATATGGCGAAGGAGCTGGGCTTTAAGAAGATGCTTCTATGCGGCCATATTGGAAAGCTGATAAAAGTTTCCGGTGGAATAATGAATACCCATTCCAAAGAAGCCGACTGCCGAATGGAGCTTATGGCTGCTGCCGCAATAAAGTGCGGAGCATCATCGGAAACATTAAATAACATCTTAAACTGCGTTTCTACTGAAGAGGCGATAGACGTATATCAAAATGCTGATATCGAAAAGAACTGTTTTGAATATATAATGCAAAAGATAGATTATTATCTGAATAAACGGGGCGCTGGAGATATTGATATTCAGTGCATGGTTTATTCTAACAAGTTTGGTCTTTTGGGACTGACTGACAGTGCAGAGTCATTCTTGAAAGAAGCAAAGGGATAAAGTGAAAGGGTTATATAATGGTTTATTTTGTTGGCGCCGGACCAGGGGCAGTTGATCTTATAACAGTAAGAGGAATGGAGCTTCTGAAGAAGGCTGATGTGATAATATATGCTGGCAGTCTGGTGAATCCAGAACTTCTTGGATACGCAAAAGAAGATGCAGAGATTCATAACAGTGCACTCATGACTTTGGAAGAAGTGATGGATGTGATGATAAATGCGGCGAGAGTTGGCAAGGAAGTTGTAAGGCTTCATACTGGTGAACCAAGTGTATATGGCGCTGTCCGTGAGCAGATGGATATACTGGATAAAGAGGGCATAAGTTATGAATCTTGTCCTGGAGTTACCGCGGCATTCGGCGCAGCATCAAGTCTGAATCTTGAGTATACATTACCTGGTGTATCCCAGACGCTGATCATCACAAGGCTTGAAGGGAAGACCAAGGTTCCTGAAAAAGAACGAATGGAGCTGCTAGCACAGCATGGTTCCTCTATGGCCATATATCTCAGCATTGGAATGATAGAAGAGTTAGCTGAAAAACTGTTAAAGGGTGGATATACACCAAAAACTCCAGCAGCTATTGTCTATAAGGCAACCTGGTCAGAGGAGAAAAAAATCGTATGTACTATTGGCGATATGGCCCAGAAAACTAAAGAGGCAAAGATCGTAAAGACGGCCGTAGTACTGATAGGTGAAGCGATTGATCATAGTTCATATGAAAGATCAAAGCTGTACGATCCAGAGTTTTCAACTGAATTTAGAGAGAAGACTAAATAATGAAAAAGATTGCAGTATGTTTTACTCATAACGGGGAAGACATTATTGAAAAACTAAATACAGTTTTGGAAGAAAAAGATATCAAGAAAGTTGAAGCGTACATTTCAAAGGATACAGAGGAATTACGAGAAGGATTTAAAAGGATTTCAGTTCCTATAGGGGAATGGACAGCTTCGGTATTCCAACCTGGTAATGCTCTTATCTTTGTTGGAGCAGTTGGAATAGCGGTCAGATCTATATCCGGCCTTCCTAAGGATAAGCTGAGTGATTGTCCTGTAATTGTTATAGATGATAATGGTCAGTTTGTAATACCTATTCTGTCAGGGCATGCAGGCGGCTCTAATAAGCTAGCGGCAATACTGGCTGAAGTCTTAGATGCAATTCCAGTTATTACAACATCTACTGACGTGAATGACACATTTTCCGTTGATACCTTTGCGGTTGAGAACAGATTAAATGTGATCAACAGAGATGGAATAAAAAAGGTTTCTACAAAGGCTATCGAAGATAAGAAGATAACACTTTCGATTAAGAATTATCCGCCAAAGGAAAAGGTGGATGTTATAGTGGCTGATGAGACGGATAAGGAATATTCGCTTCTGCTAAAACCCAAGAAATATACGGTTGGTCTTGGTATGAAGAAGGATAAAGACTTGGAATCAGTTGAGCAGTTTTTCTTAAAAACAATAAAGGATAATAACATTGATGTCAGTGATGTATACGCCATATGCACCATTGATCTTAAAGAAGATGAAGCTGCGATCAAAAATCTCAGAGATAAATATAGACTGCCAGTTCTGTCTTTTGATAAAGAGATATTAAATAAAGCTCAGGGCGATTTTGATGGTTCGGATTTTGTAAAAAATACCGTTGGTGTAGATAATGTATGTGAAAGAGCTGCGGTAGTTGGAGCTGGAACTGGAGCTGAGCTAGTTCTTAAGAAACAGGCGTATGATGGAATGACTATAGCGATTGCTAAAAGATTTTAAGGCCGATAAATAGGAGATAATATGGGCAAGATATATGTGGTAGGGATTGGTCCTGGAAAAAGAGATATGATGACTGCTCAGGCAAAGGAAGCACTGGATAGAGCGGATGTCATAGTCGGATACAAAACATATATAGATTTGGTGAGAGACGACTACTCTGAAAAAGAATTCTATGAAAATGGAATGCGTGGAGAGATAGAACGCTGCGAGAAGTGCGTTGAATATGCTAGAGAGGGCAGGACAGTTGCTCTTATATGCAGCGGAGATGCAGGGGTTTATGGCATGGCCTCACCCCTACTGGAAGTTGCAGATAAAGAGAACTTTTCAGATGTAGAAATAATTCCTGGAGTTACTGCAGCTTTAGGTGGAGCGGCTATTCTTGGAGCGCCACTCAGTCATGATTTTTGTATTATAAGTCTTAGTGATCTGTTAACGCCTTGGGAGATTATAGAGAAAAGACTTCGAGCAGCAGCGGAAGGGGACTTCTGTATTGCTATATATAATCCATCCAGTAAAAAAAGAGCAGACTATTTATATCGCGCCTGCAATATATTGATGGAAAAACTATCTAAAGATACAGCTTGCGGTTATGTAAAAAATATTGGTCGAGATGGCTGCGAAAAGAAAGTATGTACATTAGAAGAACTATCACAGGAAAATGTTGATATGTTTGTAACAGTATTTATAGGAAATTCTCAGACGCAGATTTCTGATGGTAAACTCATAACACCTCGAGGATATAAGTTATGAAAAAGATAATTATTTTTTCTGGAACAACTGAAGGAAGAATTCTGTCTGATAAACTGACGAAAGATTCTAAATCTCATATAGTATGCGTGGCCAGTGATTACGGAAAAGAAATGATGGAAGAGAATTCATTTGCGCAGATTATAGTTGGCCGCATGGATGCAGAGGGGATGACTAGATTTTTCGAAGAACAGAAACTGACCGAAGGGGATGTGGTTATTGATGCAACACATCCTTTTGCAGTAGAGGTTACTTCAAATATAAAAAAGGCAACAGATTCATTTGGAGTAAAACTAATTCGTGTTATCAGAGAGGAGGATAAAGAGCTTCCGGAAAATGCAAAGAAGTATTCAGATATCACTAGCTGTGCAAAAGCTATTGAAGAGACCTCAGGTAATATTCTTCTGACTACAGGTAGTAAGGAACTAAGTCGGTACTCTATGAATGTTTCTGATTCTACAAAGCAGAGAACTTATGTTAGAGTTCTGCCATCTGCAGACAGTCTGAAGATCTGTGAAAAGGAAGCTATAGAATCGGATCATATTATAGCTATGCATGGCCCTTTCAGTACAGAATTAAATGAGGCTCTTATCAGACAGTATGATATAAAGCATCTTGTAACTAAAGAAAGTGGAGTGGCTGGTGGTTTCTTTGAAAAGAAACAAGCGGCAATTCACACCGGCGCACAGCTTCATGTTATAGAAAGACCATATACTGAAGAGGGAATAAGTGTTGACGAAGCATATAAGGTTATTACTGGAAATACGGCTTCGGACACACATGATATTAAGGTGCATGATAATAGAGGTATGTCAATCTATCTTGTAGGAATAGGAATGGGTGATGAGGATTCATTGACATTTGCTGCAAAAGAAGCGATAAAAAACTCTGATATAGTATTTGGTGCTGAAAGATTACTTAGGAATATTACTGCAACAAACACGTATTCCATGTATTTATCAAAGGATATTATTCCTGTTTTGGAGAGAGATGATCCAGATAATGTAACTATTCTTTTTTCTGGTGATACAGGATTTTATAGCGGCGCCAAGAAAATGCTTGAAGCATTAAATGTTTGGCGGAGTGATATATCTGTCAAGGTGCTTCCTGGTATTTCTTCCATTTCATATCTTGCTGCAAAACTGGGAGAAAGCTACGATGATGCATGTATTTTTAGTATTCACGGTAAAAATACGGAAAAGGATTTAAAGCTTCTGGCTGAAAAGGTGGCATATAATGATAAAGTATTTGTTCTTTTATCAGGAGCAGATGATATACCTGCGATTGCAAAAAAACTGACCGATATGAATATTGATGTCAGGATTTTTGCAGGTGCTAATCTTTCTTATGAAGAAGAGATAATAACCGAGCTCTCTTTACAGGAGGCTATGAGTTATAAGGCAAATGGCGTTGTTACTGCTTTGATCAAGAATACGATACCACGTAAGCGTCCACTTATTAGCGTGAAAAAAGATAGTGACTTTATAAGAGATAAAGTACCTATGACTAAAGAATGCATACGTCATGAAAGTATCATTCGTCTCGGATTAAGAGAGGGTGATATATTCTATGATATAGGAGGTGGAACAGGTTCTGTTGCCATAGAGGCAGCATCCCTGGATTCTAGTCTTCGTGTATACACCATAGAAAAGAAACAGGAAGCTGTTCAATTGATAAAAGAAAATATAAAGCAGGCTGGTGTGGATAATGTCGAAGTATTAGAAGGCGATGCGGCAGATATACTTGGAGATATGGCCAGACCTGACTGCGTATTTATAGGTGGGAGTGGTGGAAAGCTAAATGAGATCATAAGCCTGATTCATTCGAAGGGCGAAGGAATCAGATTTGTGATAAATGCAGTCAGTCTTGAAACCATAGAAGAAGTAAGAAATGTTATTAAGATGTTTGAGCCTGCCGATGAAGAGACACTTATGATGTCTGTAAGTGAAGTTCAAAAGATTGGTTCATATCATATGCTTCACGGCCAGAATCCAATATGGATAACATCATTTACGTTATAATTTTTGGTATATAGATGGAGTTGGGAGAATAATTTAATATGAATAGTATTATATCTAAAAGAATTATGCTTGCGGCTCCTAGTAGCCAGAGTGGAAAGACAGTAGTTACTTGTGCACTTCTACAAGCATTAAAAGGAAGAGGGCTGAACCCTATATCCTTTAAGGTTGGTCCTGATTATATAGATCCCATGTTTCATAAAAAAATCCTTGGGATAGACAGTAAAAATCTTGATACATATTTTTCTGGAGAAGATGGTGTAAAGACTATCTTATCAGACTCCATTGATAGATATGCTGTTATAGAAGGTGTAATGGGGCTTTATGATGGAACGGGTGTAGAAGGAACAGCAGGGTCCAGCTACGAAGTTGCAGCTATAACAAAAACTCCTATAGTTTTGGTGGTTGATGCTTCGGGAGTTGGAAGAACCGTTATTTCTACGATTAAAGGAATGCTGCTTGATGATGAGTTTCAGCTGATCAAAGGTGTTATTCTTAATAAGATGACAGAAGGGTTTTATACAAAATTAAAACCTGTTTTGGAATCGGAACTCTCTAAGATGCGAGGGGATGTAAAAGTACTGGGATGCTTTCCTAAGAATCCTGATATTGGTATAGAGAGTAGACACCTGGGTCTTAAGCTTCCAAGTGAGATCGATGACATTAAGAAAAAGATCGATGTTGCAGCTGCCGCCTTTGAAAAATATATAGATATGCAGGGGCTCTTATCAATCATGGATGGAGCGGAGAACGTTGATATAGATTGCAAACATGCAGAGGATTTAGATGAAAAGAGTGAACTGACTCTTGCGGTTGCATATGATGATGCATTCTGCTTTTACTATAAAGAAAACTTAGAGCTATTTGAAAAAAGCGGAGTTAAGATTAAGTATTTCTCGCCTTTATCGGATGAAAAACTGCCTGATGAATGTGACGGTATATTACTTGGTGGAGGCTATCCGGAAAACTATCTGGCAGAGCTAAGCCAGAATAAATCTATGCTCTCGTCTATAAGGACTGCTATAGATGATGGGATTCCAAGTCTTGCAGAGTGTGGCGGCTTTATGTATCTTCATAATGAGATAACTGATCCAAATGGTGATTCGTATAAGATGGTTGGAAGCATTGACGGACACTGTTTCTACACTGGACATCTTGTGAGATTTGGATATATGTATATCGAAGGTTTGAACACTTCTCTAAGCAAGGAAGAGAATACTGAATCACAAGATGAATTAGTTGAAAGTCTTGTCGGGATGAAAGGACATGAGTTCCATTATTATGATAGTTCTTCAAATGGGGAAAACTTTGTAGCCAGCAAGCCTAATATGGATAAAAAATGGAACTGTGTTGTTTCGAAAAATAATGGAATATGGGGATTTCCGCATTTTTATTATAATTCAAATCCTGAATTTATTTATGTATTTATAAGAAGAATGAAAGAGGTAAAGAATGGAGAATTCAAGTAGATTCTTTGCAAATATAGACTGCAAATATTATCCGTGTCATAAATTTGATGGGGATATCAATTGTCTTTTTTGTTATTGTCCGCTTTATAACCTGGATTGTCCTGGGAATTATAAGATGATCGATAAAGGTGATAAAAAGATTAAAAGCTGTATAGATTGTACATTTCCGCATGATCCTGATAATTATGATAAAGTAATAGCATTACTTAAAGATCAAGGATAATCTTATCTGAATTTCAAAAAGTATTTAGGGGATGTTTAAAAATCTTTCTAGCCATCTATCCTTTGAGGGTAGATGGCTTTTTTGTGATTGCGGTGGATTTGTTTGTTACTCTATCTACATGATAACAATTATAGATAGTGGTCGCTTTTGGTTCTAAGCTATTGAAAATCTATAATCCTTATGCTATTTCTTTAATTGTGTACACGGTCACTTTTGAATGATGCTTTGTGGAATGCCCACGGTTTTATTAGGGGTAATCAGAATAGGAGATACGTGATGAATAGTTATGAGGTTATTATCAGGACTGAGAAATTAGAAAAGAGTTTTTCAATAGGTGGTAAAAAACAGACTATAATCGATGATCTGGATCTTGAGATATATAAGGGAGATTTTACGGTGATCATGGGTTCGTCTGGTGCAGGTAAATCAACATTGCTTTATTCGCTCTCGGGTATGGATAAGCCTACAGATGGACATATAACCTACTGTGGTAAAGATATCACAAAAATGAATGATGATAAGCTTGCTGTTTTTAGAAGAAAGCATTGTGGATTTGTTTTCCAGCAGGTACATCTGATTGACAGTATGAGTGTTATGGATAATGTTATCAGCACTGGAATGCTGACTGGTCAGAAACAGAAAAACCTAAAGAAGAAGGCGGGCAGTCTGTTCGGCAAGGTTGGTATCTCACAGGATATGACAGAGAAGTTTTCTTCTCAAATGTCAGGTGGTGAGGCACAGAGATGTGCTATGGTAAGAGCACTTATAAATGATCCTGATGTTGTTTTTGCAGATGAACCAACAGGAGCACTGAACAGTGCAGGCGTTAAGGCAGTACTGGATGTACTCACAGATATTAATGAGTCAGGACAGTCGGTGGTGATGGTTACTCACGATATCAAGTCGGCAAGACGTGGAAACAGGATAATCTATCTGAAGGATGGAGGAATCCTTGGGGAGTGCAGGCTTGGTAAATATGTGAGTGGCGATAAAGAAAGACATCAAAAGCTTAGAAGCTTTCTAGAGGAAATGGGATGGTAAGGGTCAAGATTTGCTAAGCAAATCTTGCGGAGCCAGGCCAAATACAAAGGAGAAATATATGATTAAATTAATTAAATCGCACATCCGTAAGGATCGTACCATTCTTATCATTTTCCTTATGATTATGATTCTTTCCACATTTCTTATGAATATCGGCCTTATGGCTTCGAAGTATGAAAGTCTGTTTGATGAATATGTGGATGAACTAGAACTTCCGGATTTTATATCTTTTATTGCTTCATACTATGTTCCGGATTCTGATGATGATGTAAGAGATATGTTTGAAGAAGCGGACTATGTTGAGTCATACCATATGTCTGATGTTGTATGCTTTCCATCTTACAAACTGAAGACTGATAAGAATGATGAGGAAGAGACTGAAGAGGACCTGATGATCCAGAATGTGGATGATGAGGATAACAGAAAAATCATCGTCTTTTCTGAACTGGATGAAAGTGTAGCTGGTAAAAAGATATATCTGAATCTTCATACAGCGCTCAGTAATGATCTCTCGGTCGGTGATAAGCTTTATATCGATACAAATCAGGGAAAGTATGAATTTACGCTGGCGGGTATATATCAGCATCAGTATATGGGTGGATTTGAATCCTATTATTCAGCCATGGTTGAAGAGGATGAGTTTAAGATGCTCAAGGAAGACCGTGATGAGATACTTAGAAGCGGAGCGGATTCCATATGTGATAAAATAGTTACTGTAAATGTTAAAGATGGTTTTGGGGTAGAGAAGAGCCTTAAGCAGACCAAGGATACACTGGCTGAGGATCTTCACATTCCAGCAGATGGCTTTGCTCATATTGAAGGACGTATGTCCTATGTTTCAATCGCTAATATCCTTGCGGCTTTCATGAGTGCTTTTGCAGCACTCGTACTGATCATCTGCGTAATTATCATAGTTTTTACGATCAATAATAATATTAACCGCGATGTGACAAATATAGGAGCGCTGAAGGCTGTAGGATATACGGTTGCGCAGATCAGATTGTCGCTTATGGCAGAGTATATCGTAGTTGGTGCATTTGGTTCTGTGATTGGAATAGGTCTTTCATATGTGGTTTATCCAATTCTAGAGCAGTCAGTTATAAGAGAGATTACTGGACTTATCTGGAAGAACAGATTCTTTCCGGAGTTTAGTGTGGGGATTCTGGTTGGAGTTCTTGCGCTGATATCGCTGACGGTATTTTACTCGACGGCAAGGATTAAAAATCTTCATCCTGCAAATGCGCTCAGATTTGGCTTCAGTTCAGTCAGAAAGATGAAGAATCATATGCCGATGGAAAAGACCAGGGGAGAAGTGGATGTGCTTCTTGCGATAAAGACCTTCCTTCAGTCGCCCGTTCAGAGTTTCGTTATTATGTGTATAGTTCTGGCAGTTGCATTTATCACCGCATTTTCAGCGGTCTTATATTATAATACAAAGGTAGACATTTCAAAGCTTCAAAGGATGATCCTGGGCGATGTTGCAGATGGATATTTCTACGTTGAAAATACTTCTGCAGATGCGGTGAAAGAAACGATTGAGCGTCTGGAGGAGAATGACAAAGAAAATAAGTATTATGGAATCTCGTTATATTATGCTTATATAGATGATCTGGAAACAAATCTTGTTTATACCACTGATCCGTCAGCACTCAGCTTTGATCTATACAAGGGAAGAATGTTTGAAACTGACGATGAAACTGTGCTTGGCAGTTATCTCGCAGATGAACTCGGGCTAGGAATAGGTGATACGATCAAGGCCTCGTATGGCGGTAAGACAAAGGAGTTTAAGATAACTGGTCTTCAGCAGTCGGCATTTAATAACAGGCTTTATGTGACAGAGGGAGCTGCAGAGGAACTGGGGGTTAAAACAGGCTATGAGTATATCAGAGTCAGTGTCAAGGATGCAGACACTGATAAGGTGGATGATATTCTGAGAAAAGGTGAGGAGCTGGGTGACAGCAACATTACCGAAACAGAAAACAATTACAGATATCAGCATAGTAAGGAGAATGCGCCTGTTTTTGCGATAGGATTTATTGTTTTTCTACTAGTCGGTGCGAATGTGGTAATAATCATGCTGGTTATCAGGCTTCTTCTGAAAAGTATTTTCGTTAAGAGGGAAAAAGAATTTGGAATTAAGAAGGCGCTTGGATTTACAAGTACACAGCTAAGGGTTCAGCTTTCGCTTTCATTGATCCCGGCAACGGCAATCGCAGCAGCTGTTGGAGCGGCTGTAGGATATTTCTTTATTAATCCATTATTCGGTTTCGTGCTAAGTGGTTTCGGCATCAAAAGTTCACACCTCATAGTTAAACCGGAACTGGTTGCTGGACCAGCCGTCGCAGTTGTGATCATGGTATTTGTGTTCAGCTTCGTGATGTCAGGAAGGATGAAGAAGGTTTCAGCTTATCGACTGATTCAGGAATGAGTCGATTGGCGAGAGATCCAAAGTGACTCATTAGAAAAGGAGAGGTATATGCAGGTAAAAAAAGATGATATTCAGAAAAAAATACTTACAGTATCTGAGAGGCTGTTCATCAAAAATGGGTATGAGAATACCTCGCTTAAGATGATCGCTGAGAGGAGCTATATAAGCAAGAGCAATATATATCGTTACTATAAGTCAAAGGAAGAAATATATGAAACCCTTGTTGGTCCTGCAAGATCTGAGATAATTAAGTTAATGTCTTTCTTTTTTACCGATGATTTTATTGGTAAGTATACACCTGATAAGTGTGAGGAAATATCTGGGGTTCTGGCCAGGATTTTTTGTGAATATCGTAGCGGAATACTTATAGCTCTTCGTTCCAGTGAAGGAACTGATAGAAAAATGATAGAACAGAACATTATCGGTAAGTTCGTTGAAGCCTGTCCTATAGATGATGATGGTGCTAAAGAAATGATTTCTAAGCTTTTGATATATGGATATACAGATATACTGTTAAAGTATTCTGATGAAGCAAGTATAAAAAAAGAACTAAAAGTTTTGATTTATTATCATTACCTGGGACTTAATGGATTGAAGAGTATCATGGGGATTGATTGTGAATGATTATAAAAGGATTGTTCGAAATGAATGATCCTTTTTCTTTAAAATACAACTTTCCAAACTGGAAAATAAATTGTATACTAATTGTACAAATGATGTATTAAAAAAAATAATAGATGATCTTACAATTAAGCCATAAACAAAAGAAAAAACCTTAAAGGAGGGCAAGTTTATGGCAGAGAATAAGATAAGCTATAAGGAAGTTTTAAAGGAATCTGAGTATAGAAAACTTCTGATTTCTACGATCATTAATAGATTTGGTGATGCACTGGATGCAGTTGGTTTTACCTGGCTTGTATATCAGATAACACATAGTGGAACCTGGTCAGCAATCATCTTCGCACTTAATATACTTCCAAATGTTATCATACAGCCTTTTACAGGAGCATTAGTAGAAAGACTTGAAAAGAAAAAGGTTATAGTTATAACACATTTCCTTAGAGGATTTGTACTTGTTGCTTTTTTATTAATATATCTGATGGGATATGCAAATGGCTGGATTATGGCAGGATTTACATTTGTGATCACTACGATTGAAGCCTTCAATATGCCTGCAGGAAATGCATTCCTCCCAAGAGTAATTAAGAAAGAGCATATAACTCATGGTATGAGTCTGAATTCTACATTATCAAGTGCAGCTACACTTGTTGGAACAGGACTGGCAGGAGTTATCATAGCAGCAGCTGGATTAAAGACTATTATGATCATTGATATTATCACATTTTTCGTTGCAGGAGTAATTATTTTTACAATCAAATGTGAGCAGATGGAAGAGAATCTGGAAGTGATAAAAAGCGAATCATATATTACTACTTTAAAAGAAGGTGTAAACTACATCAGAAGTAAGCAGGTTTTAGTTAACTGTATTGTTATCGCAGTTTTTCTAAATATGGTCCTTGTACCAATAAACGCACTTCAGGCCCCACTTGTAAGTGAATGCTATAACTTGGGAAGCAAACTTCTTAGCGTAATAGGTATTGCTGGATCTATTGGCTCTATACTTGGCTCTATAATGATACCTGCTGTATCAAAGAAGTTATCAATGAAACAAACATTAATTATATTTGGAATGCTTATGGGACTTGGAGTTATGGTGATTCCATTTGGCGGAATGATTACTGATATAGTTCTGATCAAATACTTATTCGCAGGACTTTGCTTTACAATACTTACATTTACATCAAGTCTTATTGTAGGAATATTCAATATTACATTCGTAACTAATGTGGATCCTAAGTATCTGGCTCGTGCAACTTCTGTATTTATGTCTGCTGCAACAGCTGTTATGCCGATAGCATCGATGCTTGTGGGATGGGCTAAAGTCAGAATTGAAACAGGAACCATGATAACAATTTGTGGTATAGGAGTGATAGTATTATTAGTTATAACAATGATGATCAATCCTGAACTTGAACCTAAGAAGGAAATGACAAATGAAGTTAAAGTTGCATGAAAATATTAAGACCTTTAGAAAGGAGAAGGGCCTCACCCAGGAAAAACTGGCTGAGGCTCTTGGTGTTACTGTTGGTGCGGTTTCCAAGTGGGAAAATGGTAACAACACTCCGGATATTATAATGCTGGGAATCCTGGCGGACTTCTTTGATGTATCTGTTGATGTGTTGATCGGATATGATATGTCTTCAAAACGAGTAACTGATATAGTGCACAGAATTAATACACTTACTGTTGAACGTAAGTATGAAGAAGCTGTTGCTGTATCAAAAGATGCAATAACCAGATATCCACATGACTTCGGAATACTCTTCACATCAGGAATGATGTATAACGCCTATGGGTGGGAACATCAGGATGCCGAGATGTCAAAGATGGCGATAAAGCTTCTGGAAGAATCGAAGCTTTACATTTCTCAAAATACTAATCCTGATATAAATAGTTATACAATTGATTCAGCAATTGCTATGAATTATATAGTTGTTGACGAGAAGGAAGCTTTGGAAAGATATAAAAAGATTAATTTTGGTGGAATTAATAACAGTATCTTGGCGCTTGTATACCTTCAGAATGATGATATAAAAGAGTCTTTAAGCTATAGCACGTTTGGTATGGTAAATGCGCTCAGCAACATGTTTAATTCTTCGATGCCTATGATTCTTTCGCTTGCAATAACAGGCAATAAAAAAAATATGAATTCAGCGCTGGCCCTTGCGGATTCTATCTTAGTCATAACAGAAAAACTTAGTTTTGATAGAGTTGGATACTATACAAAGATGGAGGCTTCTTATCATATGTTAAAGGCTTATTTGTATGCCTGCCTAAATGATGATGAAGCGATGAAGAAAAGTGTAAATATATCAATTGAAAAAGCTAGGAGCTTTGATAAGGAATGCGGTTCAAATGATGCGGCTAAAGACTTTAGATTTTACTATGCATATCAGAAAGCATTTATTGCAATAGATAGCATAGGAGAAAAGGCTGTGGAGGGTATTGATTCTACTCTAAGGAATCAGTTCTTCAATATTCCAGGTATAAATAAGAAAGCTTATAATAAGCTGATGAAGTATTGGGAGAGTGTTAGATAATTATACCTGCGGTATATTATATTTTTCGCTTCCTAGAGGTAATATAGATTAGTATGGAAGTAATGTGCAAAAAATGCACATAGCAAATATGGATAATAAGGAATTAGCTATGGAATATATTATAAGAAAAGCAACATTTGATGATTTAGAAGAGCTCCGGGAACTGTATCTGGCGTTAGAAGAAGATGGAGTCAGATATCAGCCGGAGCATTTTGTGATTGGCGAAAGAACCGATGAATTCTTTAAGTCAATTTTTGATAGCGATAATCAAGATATTCTTGTGGCAGATATAGATGGAAAGGCGATAGGGTTCGTACATGTTATGATCCTGGAGCAGAAAAAAGTTTCGTGTCTAAAGCCTCAAAGTGTCGTATATTTACAAGACCTTTGTGTACGTGAGGATATGAGAAGTAAGGGAATCGGTGCAACTCTGATCCGAGCATCAAAAGACTATGGAAAAGAGCATAATGTCGACTTTATCAGGACACAGGTTTTCCCTGGTAATGTGGACGGAATGCGCTTCTATGAACGTAACGGATTCTGTGAAATGATGAAGACTATAGAATGTCAAACGCTAGATTGAAAGGATAGTGAAATATGGATATTAAAAAGATTGGTCTGGTAGGTGGTACAGGTCCAGAATCGACCCTAATGTATTACAAAGAACTTAATTCAAGAATAGATACACTTACAAAAGGTGAAGCAATGCCTGATATAGTTATTGAAAGTGTTAATTTCAGAAGGGCATGGGATTATGTGGTTTCTGAAAGATATGATCTTCTTGCGGATTATCTTTCTGAAAAGGTCAGTCATCTTAAGGATAGCGGTGCTGAGGTTATATCGCTTACTGCTGTGACTATGCATATGGTTATTGATGAGGTTATATCACAGACCGGAGTTGAGTTGCTCAGTATTCCTCAGGCTGTTTGCAAAAGGGTCGTTGACTGTAATTATAAAAAGATTGGTCTTCTTGGAACTATCTTTACTATGGAACAATCATTTATGAAAAAGGATTTCATTGATGCAGGCATCGATGTAATTGTTCCAGAAAAAGCAGATAGAGATCTGATCGCGAAAAGAATACTGGAAGAACTGGAACTTGGAATAGTCAAGGAATCAACACTTTTAGAGTTTCAGGATATTATAAAAAGGATGCAGGAAAAAGATGATATAGAAGCGGTCGTTTTAGGTTGTACAGAACTTCCTCTTTTACTTAATTCTGATAATTGTCCTGTTCCTTGCCTAGATAGTGTAGAAATACACATACAGGAATTGATCAATCAGTCGCTTTAGAAAAAGAAGGGTAAAGTAGATTTATACGCTGGCTAAGGAGGTATAGAAGATTATGAAGAATATTAGATTTTATGATGCTGAGAAATACAAAACTGCAGAGTATGAAGAGGTTGAGAAGTACATTTATAAAACCCTTGAGATCCAATCTGATGATGAGGATTCTCTGGCACTACAAGGTGTAAGTGATAATGAATTTGCAGATATACTTCGAAAGAAAGATGGTTGGAAACAGGGGGCAGGTGACTTCTTAGAGGATATGCTTATCCTCACATATGAGGGTAAAAAGTATTACAGAGATATGGATAAAATTGATACTGAAGATGATATAGTATATGAGAATATGAATGATCCTGAGAATCCTAATGAGATTTATGTAACATCAATTGTGTTTGAAGCAGAACCTGAATTCGGTGAAAACGAACCGACTGATGAAGAAATATCGCAATATCCTCTGGAGGATATCCTGGATGAATACTTTGTTTATGTATATGATGATTATTCAGAAGAAAATGCTTCTGATAAGGTGAATTCATATGTTGAATTTGCAAGCGAGGATATAGAAGATATTCGAAAGGTATTAAGTATACTTGGCAAGCATGTATACAATTGTCAGGAAGGCGAGTACGTAATGCTTAAGGTTGAGTAAATGTATGAAACCTATCTAAGAATCAACTGGCCCGCTAGATAAGTACTTGTGAAATGAGGCTACTGGGAAGAGATGAAAGCAACAAAAATAACGTAAAAGGTGTAAAATTGTTGCTAGCTTACTTGAAATAAGGTGGTATAGAAGGGAAAAGGCAACAAAACTAGCTGAAAAAAGTGGAAATTGTTGCCGAAGTACTTGAAATAAGGTGGTATAGAAGGAAAAAGGCAACAAAACTAACAGAAAAAAGTGGAAATTGTTGCCGAAGCGCTTGAAATAAGGTGGTTTAGAAGGATGAAAGGCAACAAAACTAACAGAAAAGATGGATAATTGTTGCCGAAGCGCTTGAAATAAGGTGGTTTAGAAGGATGAAAGGCAACAAATAATAACTGGAAAGACAGAAATTGTTGCTAGAGCGCTTGAAATAAGGTGGTATAGAAGGGAAAAGGCAACAAAACTAACAGAAAAAGCGAAAAATTGTTGCTAGAGCGCTTGAAATAAGGTGGTATAGAAGGAAAAAGACAACAAAACTAGCTGAAAAAAGTGGAAATTGTTGCCGAAGCGCTTGAAATAAGGTGGTATAGAAGGAAAAAGGCAACAAAACTAACTGAAAAGACGGATAATTGTTGCCGAAGCGCTTGAAATAAGGTGGTTTAGAAGGAAAAAGGCAACAAAACTAGCTGAAAAAAGTGGAAATTGTTGCCGAAGCGCTTGAAATAAGGTGGTATAGAAGGGAAAAGGCAACAAAACTAACAGAAAAAGCGAAAAATTGTTGTTAGATGACTTGAAATTAGGCCGCTGGGAATATGCAAAAGCAACAAAAATAAGAAGATAGACGGAAAATGTTGTTAGTTGGTCAAAAGGCAAATATAAGAAAGTGAGGCAAAATGATTATTATCATAACAGGAGCATCGCATACGGGAAAGACAGTATTAGCTCAAAGGATGCTTGAAAAGTATAAATATCCATATTTATCTATCGATCATTTAAAAATGGGGCTTATTAGAAGTGGTAATACCAAGCTTACCCCGTGTGACGACGATGAACTCACAGACTATTTATGGCCTATTGTTAGTGAGATGATTAAAACGGCAATTGAGAATAAGCAGAATCTTATTGTGGAAGGATGCTATGTACCAAGTGATTGGCGTTCCTCTTTCGAGGATGAATACTTATCACAGATTAGATTTATCTGTCTAGCAATGACGGATAACTATATTGAATCTCATTTTTCTGAAATCATAAAGCATGGTTCCGATATAGAATCAAGATTAGATGATTCAGACTGTACAGTTGAATGGATTAAGGCTGAGAATCAAAGTTTTATTAAGTCCTTCAATTCTAAGGATGATCAGGTAGTAATGATTGATGATGATTACGAAAAAACTATAGACTCAATACTGTAATTAAAGAATCCGTGTGGAGGAATAAGAATGAAGAAGATTATTACAGTTCAACATACACAGTCAGTTCACCATACGAATGGGATGGTTGGATCATGGACGGATTGGGATTTGACGGAACTCGGAAGGATACAGGCGGATCACATCGGGAAAAAACTTCGCGATGAACTAGCTGGTAAAGATGTGGTTGTTTATTCTTCAGATTTGAAACGTGCCAAGCAGACGGCGGAAGAAATCACAAAGTATCTGGGGGTAGAGCCTATATTAAGACAAGAACTGAGAGAAAGAAATCTTGGGAAATGTTGCGGAAAGTCTGTTCAGTGGCTTCGTGAAAATATAGAGAGTCCTGAGAATACAGTCGATGATAGGTTGTTCTCTGATGGAGAAAGTCGGAGGGATGCATGGAATCGTCTCAAGCCATTTTATGATGAAGTGATTGAAGGTGATGATGAGAATATTATCATTGTATCTCATGGTGATCTACTAAGTATTTGGAATGCAATGTATTTAGGACTTCCGGTTGAATCATATTATGAAGTGGATATTCATGGTCCTGCTGGAGGTGTATCCCACATGATAATAAGTGATGATGGAAAACATCGGGTAAGGCATATTAATGATATGTCATACGTATTGTAAATAATAAATTATATCAGAATATATTGACTTAGGAGGATAAAGAAATGATTGATGAGACATTTGGAGAATTAGAATATAGCGAGGACTATGCATATATAGCCCATAAGAATTTTAACTTTGGTGGCAACGAAACATCTGTAGAGGTAATGATAATGTGTGGAGATGAAGATGAAGAGGAAGGCATTTCGCAGTTTCAACGCGATGCATTTGAAGCCTTAATTAATGACTGGGATGAGATTCAGCATAAGATAGCAACTGCAATACTAAAGTATTACAACTATGAGGAAAAAGGCTCTTATGGCCCTGATGAAGAGGATGAATTTAAATTATGGTGGCCAGAAATAAATAGTGAAGATGAATTAATGAAGAAAATCCACTTGGATTCTATCGTTATAGACACAGAGTATGTTATGGAATCTAAGGGTGAAAACCCTGTATATATTTTGTTTAATCGTGATTGGGGTGGAGAAGATTTGGAGGATAACGGTGTTGCCGTATTGATTGAGAATGGAGAAGTAACGGAAGTAGGTTACAAATATATTGCTTTTTGATTTTTAGTAACGTGAGTTTGGATATGAGGGTATCGTTATGAAACTTAAATTCAAGATATATAAGCATATTGGTAATATTTCGAAACCAAACAACGGATGGACGAAAGAACTGAATTATATCAGTTGGGATGATAGAGAACCTGTATATGATATTCGTACTTGGTCCGTTGATCATACTGAATACGGAAAAGGAGTTACTATCACAGCTGGTGAAATGAAGGCACTTCAAGAATTAATCAAGGATAAAGTTGTGTTTTAAAATACCAGTTTCTTCTGGATTATAAAAGTGAGGAAAGATATGACACTCCGAAAGAAAATAATTATATGCGGTTTTATTATATTGTTTGTTCCTTTGGTGCTGGCACTACTGTTATTTTTTGGAGTGTTACACATTAATAATCCGTCCGCAAAAGAATATCCTATAAGAGGTGTGGATGTTTCAAGCTATCAGGGCGAAGTTGATTGGGACACGTTGTCAGAGCAGAATATCAGCTTTGCTTATATTAAAGCAACGGAAGGGTCTTCTTATAAAGATGACAGATTCGATTATAATTGGAAAAATGCGTCAGAGTGTAGTCTAAGGATAGGTGCATATCATTTTTTTAGTTTTGATTCTTCTGGTGAAGCACAAGCCAAGCATTTCATTAATACAGTTACAGCTGTAGATGATATGCTTCCTCCAGTAATAGATGTTGAATACTATGGAAATTTTCATACAGAGGAGGATATAGTTGTTTCAGATATTGTTAAGGAACTAAGAAATATGGTGGATACATTGACTGAGGCATATGGTATGAAACCAATCATATATGTAAGTGAAGAAACCTATAAAACCATAGTTCAAGGAAACTTTGATGATTGCAAATTGTGGTATAGAAGTGTTTATTCAAGCATTCCACAAAATGTAGATTGGACCTTTTGGCAGTATTCAAACAGACATCATCTTAAGGGCTATAACGGTTCTGAACGCTTCATAGATATGAATGTTTTTAATGGTTCAGCTGATGATTTTTATAAGTAATAATATTTAAGGATAACTAAGAATGACAAAACTGAGTTTACATGGGGTAAGTGAATAATGATTGAGATTACATATGCCCAGCTATTTATATTTATAACGTTAATATTGATTATTGCACGCCTTGCAGCTGCAATTAAATCGAAGACTTTTTCGGTAAAGCGTGAACTTCAACTTCTATTGGTTTATGTGTGTATTGTTGTTATTTCAAGATTCGTATATTTTGGATTTCATCTTGAAAATGGTAGGATTCAAACATTAAAGGTAGGCTTTGGAGAAGATATCGATGATATGATCAGTATCATCCCATTTTATTTCTTGGTAGACCGGTATGATGGTTGGAAAATGAACATAATTGGGAATATCATGATGTTTATTCCTGTCGGAATCGTATGGCCGATTTGTTTTTGCCGACTTGATACGATTAAAAAAACAGTGCTAGCTGGTGCTGGATTTACGCTGTTTATTGAAGTGACACAACTGTTTTGTATCGGGAGACATACAGATGTTGATGACCTGATTTTAAATACGTGTGGTGTCGCACTTGGTGCAGGGATAGTATTTTTGATTCGAAGAATAAAGCAAACGAAAAAATAGTTTGGATAACATACGCAGAAGATAAAGGAGAAAGAAAAAATGAGCTTACACATTGATCCATTTACAGTTAAGGAAACAAAGATTGCAGGACTAAAGATAATCAATGCCAAAATGGCGACAGATGATAGGGGAACAGTTCGAGAACTTTTTCGAGATAGTGTATATTCTCCTGTTCTTCCAGAAACTGTTAGTGCATGGAAACAAATCAATCTGACCAGAACTGAAAAAGGAGCGGTTAGAGGTCTGCATGGTGAAGCTATGTCAAAGCTTATAACTGTTGCTTATGGTTCTGTCTTTGGGGCGTATGTCGATACACGACCTGATAGTGAAACATTTGGAGCTGTTGAGACTGTTTATGTGACACCTGGTGTACAGGTGTTTGTCCCTCAAGGTGTATGTAATGGTTTTCAGGCATTAGAAGATACAGAGTATCTATATTTCTTTGATAATGAATGGGCTCCAGGTATGCCTGGAACAGCATTATGCCCATTAGATCCTGAACTTGGTATCGAGTGGCCGATAGCTATTGATATCAATAATCTAAATCAGATTTCTGAAAAGGATTCAAAGGCTCCTACACTCAAGGAATTGAAAGAATCTTTTGGTAAGTAATAGATACTAGTTATTTGTATGTAGCAAATCATTGGAGACACAAATGAAAAAGCTTCAGATTATTAATGATGACTATCAAGGTCATGTGGATATCTGCAGGCATGCCTGCAGGGGGATTGTCATTAAGGATGGAAAGATTCTACTCGGTTATGAATCTAATGAGGACAAATACATTATTCCTGGAGGTGGTGTGGAAGAAGGCGAAACGCTTGCCGAATGCTGTGCCAGAGAATTAAAAGAAGAGACAGGAATAATAGTTAAACCTATTGAGGAATATCTCGAGATAGAGGAACTCTTTCTGAACTGGCAGCATATCCAGCATTATTTTCTCTGTGAATTTGTTGAAGATACAGGCAAACAAAGTTTAACAGATTCTGAAATTAAAAATGGGGATGTTCCAAGGTGGCTTCGATTCGAAGATGCAGTTGGAACTTTTGGAAGATATGAAGAGTTCCATAATATAAATATCGCAGATTATGGACTTTATAGAAGAGAATTTCTGGCGTTAAAAGCTTTGAGAAAATCAGAATATATCGTTTCCAGAAAAGATGAATTAGGGTTGTCATTTACGAAAAGACATATTATGAGATTAACTCCTTCTCCATTAAATATGATACGGGAAGGTACGAAAACAATCGAACTTCGCTTGCTGGATGAAAAGAGAGAAAGCATTTCTATTGGAGATACTATCATGTTCGTGAACACTGAAGATGAGAATGATTCTTTGTTTGTGATGGTTGATGAGCTATATAAATTTGATTCTTTTGATGAGTTATATAAAAATCTTCCGTTAAATGAGTGCGGATACACAGAAGAAGATATTGCATCGGCATCTCCAAAGGATATGGAACTATATTATTCACGAGAAGAACAGGAGCAGTATGGCGTTGTTGGTATCAAGGTTTCGTTGATCATTGGAAAGGATGTCAAAGGGATAATAGATCGTCCAGCAGGAAGTCCTCATCCAAGACATCCAGATATGATATATCCGATCAATTATGGATTTGTAGAAGGAATCATGGCTCCTGATGGCGATGAACAGGATGTATACGTGCTTGGTACTGATGAACCACTAAGTAACTTTGAAGGAAAAGTTATTGCTGTTTATCATCGACTAAATGATGTTGAGGATAAATGGATAGTTTCACTCGATGGAAGAAACTATACTGATGAGGAAATCCTAAAAATGATCGATTTTCAGGAACAGTATTTTAAGGGGAGACTATTAAGATAAATTTCAGTAAAACTTTCTAAGGTGGCAAAGTGCTTTAAAACGCTATTTCCAGGACTTATGCAAGTATCATCGAAGAATTGACATTTAACATAGGAGAGATTATGAACAGATATATTTTTGAAAAACCAATGAATAAGATCATCCATGGTGGTGATTATAATCCGGAGCAATGGCTGGATCGGCCGGATGTTTTGCAAAGGGATATTGAATACATGAAAGAGGCCGGTATCAATGAGGCCACTTTGGGCGTTTTTTCCTGGGCTATGTATGAGCCTAGGGAGGGGGAGTTTTATTTGGACTGGCTGGTGCAGATAATGGATAATTTGTATAAAAATGGAATTCATACGATTCTTGCCACGCCTTCCGGAGCTCGGCCTGTATGGTTGGATAATAAATATCCAGAAGTTATGCGGGTTGATGCAAATGGTAATCGAAATAGACATGGAGGAAGGCATAATCACTGCATGTCGTCAGAAAAATACAGGGAAAAGGTAAGGATTATTGACGGAAAATTGGCAGAAACGGTAGGTAATCATCCGGGATTGATCATGTGGCACGTGTCAAATGAATTTGGCGGAGAATGTTTTTGTGATAAATGCAAGGCTAAATTTAGGGAATATTTAAGAGAACGGTTCCACAACAATATCGATGAGTTGAATCATGAATGGTGGACAACCTTTTGGAGTGCAAGATATTCAGATTTTGAAGAGATTGATCCGCCATACAGTAATGGTCAGACAGCTATAATGGGACTAAATATTGAGTGGAAAAGATTTACCAGTAGAAATTATTCGGATTATCTTTCTGTAGAGATTGATGCTATAAGAGAGCATTCTGGAAATGTTAAGGTTCCCATAACGACGAACTTTATGGGAAGGTATTATGGCATAGATTACAGAGTATTAGCGAAAAAGCTCGATGCGATATCATGGGATAGTTATCCAGCTTTTCATAATGATCTTGAAAGTTATCAAGACACCATGATGACAGCAGCATTTGATAATGCTGTTATGAGAGGGATGAAAAAGGACAAACCATTTTTACTTATGGAAAGTGCGCCTGGGCAGGTTAATTGGATGCCATTTAATAAACTTAAAAGGCCTGGAGTTCACGAACAGTTTGCGATTCAAACAATTGCATGTGGGGCTGATTCTGTACAGTATTTTCAGATACGTAAGTCAAGAGGAGCAGCAGAACAATTTCATGGTGCTGTGATCGATCATATTGGAACAAATGATACTAGGATATTTAAAGAAGTAAAGAAAACAGGAGAAGCTTTAAGAAAATTATCTGAAGTAGAGGGAACTTCGAAAAAAAATGAAGTAGCACTCATTTTCGAATGGGATAACTGGTGGGCTATTGACGGAGCCGGAGCCTTTGGTCGTTCAACAAAGAAATATGATTCTACTTGCAGGGATTATTGGGTAAAACTCATGGAATTCGGAGTTGAGGCAGATGTTATTTCAACCGCTGATGAACTGAGCGATTATAAGCTAATCATCGTTCCTATGCTTTTTATGCTGAAGGATAACATTGCCCAGAAGCTGGTGGAATTTGTTAAAAATGGCGGAAATGTACTGATAACTTATATCAGTGGATACGTTAATGAGAATTGTTTATGCTATCAGGGCGGATTTCCGGGGGATGGATTGTATGAGCTGTTGGGAGTGATCAGTGAAGAAATCGATACACTGTATCCGTCGGATAAAAACGGCATAAGCGTCACTTGCAAAGGTATAGACAAGATTTTTGAAGTAAAGGATTATGCTGAAATATTGAGAGTAAACGATGCTCAGGTATTGGGAACTTATACGGAGGATTTCTATAAAGACATGGCGGCCATAACATGTAAAAATTACGGGAATGGCAAAGCTTACTATCAGGCTGCCAGATGTTCAGAGGAAAATCTGAGTGATCTTATCAGAATACTATTGGAAGATGCTGATATCAGCACAAAGGATATACCTGCGGGAATTGAATATCATAAAAGAACCGGTAAAGATACAAACTATGAATTCTACCTGAATCTATCCTCAGATAGAATAGAGTTATCAAACATAGAAGGAATCAACTTGATGACGGGAAAACAAATCAGCGGCAGTATGAGCTTGGAAAGCAGGGAATATCTTGTTTTAAAGAGATACGTGCCAAGCAGAAGAAAATGACAAGAACTGCTATTGCAAGGATATCTCTTTTTGGTAGGAGAGGAAAATCGGAATAAAACTAACAAAGAAAAGTGAAAAAATACGGATTGCCGAAATTTATCGCGAGGTGATTTAGGGTATCCTAGAGAACAAAATGGTATGATCTGACAAAATTTCGCAAACGGGGAAATGTTTCTTTTTCAGATATCATCCATAATGGACATGTAAGCAGGAGGACGAAAGCATGGAATGGATTGAAGCATTACAAAAAGCCATCACGTATATGGAAGAACATCTACTCGAGGAGATTAACTATGAAGATGTAGCGAAGCAGGTGCACACGTCGAGCTACGAGTTTCACAGGGCTTTCAGTTTCGTGACTGGATTAACTGCCAACGCGTATATTCGAAATCGCCGCCTTTCTTTGGCGGGAAAAGAAATTGTGGAGACAGATGCGAAAATCACTGATCTTGCAATGAAGTATGGCTACGATACACCGGAAAGCTTTACTAAAGCGTTTACAAGGTTTCATGGTATAGCTCCCAAAAAAGCCAGAACAGAAGTCTGCAAGCTGAAGCTTTTTAATCCGCTTACGATTACTATATCTGTGAAAGGCGGTAAGAATATGGAATATCGTATTGTTCAAACAAAAGAAAAGAAATTTATAGCATTAGTAAGAGAATTCAGCAACGATATAATTAATGACGAAGCAAATCATGATGTGGCTGATTTCTGGGGAGAATGCAACAGTAAACAGATGCTTTCTCCAATCTGGATGTTAAGAGAGGATGGAAAGCGCGATCTTTATGGACTTTGTAGTCCGACGGTAGAAGGAAAGGACACTTTCGAATATGGCATAGGTATCATTATCGATGAGGATACCGCTGAGTTTGATCAGGAAGACTTGGAAAAGAAGGGCTTCCGAATCTGGGATGTCAATCCGGGTACATATGTGGTATTTGATTGTGTGGGTGAGGATGGCGACTGCATTGCTAAGACTTGGACGATGTTCTATAAGGAGTTTTTACCTCAAATGGGATACGAAGCGTCAGAAGAGACAGACTATGAACTTTACTTCGATGGTACTCGACCTGACGTGTTCTGTGAGTTATGGATTCCAATCAAAAAGAAGTAAGTGGTTAATGGAAGAACATCAGGAGGGCAGTAAGCTGATTAACAGCGATAAAGGACTTAAAAATATGAAAACATTATATGTAACAGATCTTGATGGGACACTAATGAGAAATGATATGATGATATTTGAAGAGTCGGTAGGAATGCTTAATCAGCTGATCGATAAGGGCGTTTTTATAAAAGCTAATAAATAATAAATGATTTTTTACGACCGCTATGAAAATTAGTTCATGGCGGTTTTTCCATTCGCGGCAGCTTTATTATTTAATTATGGAGGATTTGTGGAGTTATATGGTATAGTAAAACAATAGTAGCTTGTAAATGTTTATTCCAGTTTTATAGACGATGACAGATCGGAGTTTGTCTGAGCGTGTATGAAATATGGACATCTACGAATTAAGGAATTGATATGAGTAATGTTGTAGAAAAATGGTATGAAGATAAAAATAATGTTGACGAAATGTTTAATTGGAATTCTGAACTTAAAGATTGGGAAAAGTCTGTAATTAAGCATTTTCCTTCAGGTGCCAGAATACTAGACATTGGTTGTGGTTTAGGACGGGAAGCATTTGCATTGTCTGATCTTGGATTTAATGTGATTGGGATAGATATTTCAAAAGAAGTAATACTACAAGTAAAGAAGTTGTCTGCTGACAAAGGATACAAGATTCCGTTTTATGAATACGATGGTGAACATCTGGATTTTTCTGCAGATTCTTTTGATGTCGTATTGATTTGGTCTCAGACACTTGGTTTGATTTATGGAAATGAACGTAAGCAGATGTTTTTGGGAGAATGCAAGAGAGTTCTGAAAAAGGATGGATTACTCAGCTTTTCAACGCATGACTATAATTATTTAAAAGAGAATTATCCGAATTGTTTGGCTGATCAGAAGTTTTATCCTTATGCTAATGCCGAAATATATTGGGAAGCATTTGAAGAAGATGATTTGAAGATGTTTGCAGATCAGGCCGGAATGGATGTTCTTGTTTTTGAAAAGGGAAGAATTTATAAACCGGAAGACGGAACGATCCTTCATTGCTTATGCAGGAAGTAAATTCAAGTTTTGTCGTGATGAATGCTGGAACACAAAACCGGAATTAAACGTAGCAGAGTTTTGTTTTTCTTGGTTTAGATAATCATCAGTTTTATAAGAGGGGGGATAAGTAAGGTGAATGAATTTAATGAATATGTACGCGAGAGTTTTTCTGCTTTCGGTGATATTGTCATAAGATCAATGATGGGCGGCTACCTTGTGTACCTTAATGGTAAATTGATAGGCGATATTTGTGATAGTGAACTGTTTTTGAAGAGAACGCCGACATCGGACAGACTTCTTGCGGACTCAGAGTTGCGATATCCGTATGAAGGTTCAAAAACGCTGATGCATGTATTTGACAGATTTGAGGATACAGATCTGAGTGCTGAATTACTGGAGGGTATGTATGCAGAACTGCCCGAGAAGAAACCAAAGAAAGCCAAAGGAAGCTGACATGACTATTATAGATACAACATCGGGCATTCAGGATATTTTTATCGATGGCCATTTTGATCTGTCAAAATGGGAAGAGTACATTGAAAAATTTGTTCCTGGTGCAAAAGATATATGTCTTAACGATATGATGGACTGTAGAAATGCAGGATATACTTGGGAAAAGGATTACCTTCCCATATTAGATTCTGTATATAGCGATATTAATAGACGTGATAAAGCAATCGAATCATTTGCCCAAGTTACCAGTAATCTGGATGATAGAATATATGAAGTATTCCATAGAACAGTAGATGTAGATGTTTACTTATATCTTGGCCTCTGTAATGGGGCGGGCTGGGTTACCTCTGTATTGGGTAAAACTACAATCCTTCTTGGAATAGAGAAGATTATTGAACTTGATTGGTGTGATGTGGATTCTATGAATGGTTTGATAATTCATGAATTGGGGCATGCTTATCAGAATCAATATGGCATATTGAAGATAGCAACAGAGTCTTTATCAGATAGTTTCTTATGGCAACTATTTACAGAAGGGGTTGCTATGACATTTGAGCAGGAGATAATAGGTAGTTCAGATTATTTTCACCAGGATAGAAATGGATGGAAAGCTTGGTGTGAGACCCATCTTGAATTAATAACAAAATCATTTTGTGACGATATGAAAACTATGACTCGTGAAAATCAAACATATTTTGGTGACTGGGTTGATTTCCATGGACATATAGATGTTGGTTATTATCTTGGAACAAGATTTGTTCGATTCATGATGGAAACAGATTCATTTGATAACATCATTAATTATAGGCTTAATAAGGTTAAAGAAGAGTTTAAAAGATTTGGGGGCCTGGAAGTCCTAAGGATGACGTTATCATAAATTGTGAGTATTATGAATACGATGGGGACGTTCTTTCTCAAGCACGGTGTTTCCATGAGTTTCAAAAATATCCGAATCAAATGACAATTAACATGGTCAAACAAATAATGCCAGACCGAATCTTTAATCCGAATCAGATAGAGTATACATTTGAACGTGTTTCGGACGGATTAGATTATACCAGTAACTATTACTACCGAAAGTCTCAAACCATAACTGACAAAGGTCATGTTTCGGAAGATACACTTTCCCATCTGGCAGAGAATGGAATACGTTTGGTTTAAATACTTTGATGTGGAGCTGACCGAACTTGACTTCGTCAATTGTTTCGGAGGATAGGGTTATGGATAAAAAAGTCGATTTGAAAAACTATCAATGCGTGTTTAATGAAAAGGGATTTTTTGGTGGCGATCAACGTCTTCCTGAAAAGGACCCTTTAAAATATACAGATATTTTGAAAAAATATGATAAATATATTTCTGATGAGCAAACGGTCGATTTCCTTAAGCATTTTTGCTCTGAAGGGTGCGGGTATGTTGCTCTGGTGAATTCGATCTTTCTGTATTTTTACGGTTATGAAGACGCATTCTACAAAACATTTGGCTATGCGATGTATGATGAAGCAGGGAACATGAATTTTAGCCAGCTCGCGCTGGATTTCTATTGTGCGACGGATAATCATAAAGGGTTTCTGTTTTTTGACTATGTTGATCTTTATGAAGATAAGCCTAATAAACCTGGATTTGGAACAACAATAGAAACAAGCAAATGGAGATTTGAACTATACATGAAAAAACATGGTATTCATGCAAAGTTAAATCCTATAATTGTAGGAGTTCAGGATATTAAAAAAAGGATGGAGAAGGGGCCGATTATTGTAAGCGTTCGTCCTACAGTTTTATATGACATAAAAGGGAATATTACGAATGAAACAGAGGGCGGCCATACGATGAGTGTTGTAGGTGTAAGTGAGAATGGACTGGTTCGGGTATCTTCCTGGGGGCAGGAGTATTATGTGAAAAGTGGAACATACGCAAAGTATGAATATTATCAGCAGGTGATTTTTCGTGACACCTTGGAAACAGTATAAAAGATTTGGAAAGTGGTTATTTGAGTAAAGTGGATTATGAAAAAACATGTTGTTGTACATTCATATGAAAAAACATGGGCTGATGATTTTGTGGCAATCAGAGACGAATTGAATACTGTGCTTAAAGATCTGGTGTTACGGATTGAACATGTTGGAAGCACATCGGTGGAAGGTCTATCAGCTAAACCTATCATTGATATTGATGTTGTAATTCAGAATAGGGAAAAACTGCCAGAAGTAATAGCTGCTCTTCAAAAGCTTGGTTATTCACATGAAGGGGATCAGGGGATTCCAGGACGAGAAGCTTTTAAGTATGAGGGTAAAGAGCATCTTAGAAAACACCATCTTTATGTGTGCGCACAGGATTCGGAAGAACTGAGAAGACACATTGCTTTTCGTGACTATCTCCGCAGTCATCCTGACGCCGTTGCTGAGTACAGCAGAATCAAGGAAGAGGGTGCAGAGCTATATCCCTGGGATATTGATAAATATATTGAGCATAAATCTCCATTTATCGAAAGTATATATAAGAGAATATTTGGTATAGAGGAAAATAAATGAATATTTATTTGATAATGATGGAAATAACACCTTCTAAGGATAATGATGTAGATGATTGTGTTGGAGCATATGCAAATTGTTTTGTTAAGGCTCCTTCGATAGACATTGCCATCATTACTGGAGAAAAATATATAGAAGAACAAAAATGGATAGTGAAAAGCGTGGAAGAAACTGCTTCGGTATTGCGAGAAGAATATGTAGATGATATTGAGCTGTTAAACGCATATGATGAAGCTTGTGAATATGGTGTATCAGCAATTTTCTATACATGGGATGAAGATGATTCTGAATAGTTATCTTCCAGTTTTTCGCTTTATGAAAAAATTTATTATAGAAAAATGAGTTATATGGAAAATACGATATGTGAATCTTTGAAAAAAATAGAATACATACTTGAAGGAGAAGAATATTCAGCAGGAGGAGTTTCTTTCTATCTTGATGTTACTAAGCTTGACTTTGATATTTCAGATAATGAGTCATTCAATAAATTATTTGTAAATTTAGGTGTTATAGACGAGAGTTATGATGTAGGCCTTACATCTATTATAGATAAAGAAAGTGATATAAAAAGGATATGTAGCGAATGGCATTTTAATCAGGCTGTTTCTATAGAGCTTATAGATATTGTCACTCAAAGTGAAGGATACTATCAGGCTTTTGAAGGATATGGCTGGGTTGCTAAAGGAAATGTGAGCGATCTGTTTCGAATTCTTCAGTATAAAGATGAGTTGATACTTTTAGAATTCTTTATCTGTGATTGATAGGAGCTGAAACTATTACGAAAATGCAACTGAATGTATATGTCTGAAGGATATATATTTGTATGTGGAAAGAATAACATAAATAATGGTAACAATCCGTATATAGGTTTAATAGTAATGGAGTGAAAATTTATGAGTGATATTAAGTACGATTTTAATAAGTACATAGATCGGAGAGAAACTGACAGTTTAAAGTGGGACAAATTAGAATTTGATGGTGGGACAGCAAAATGATTAGAGTTATGGAGAACAATGACTTAGCACAATGTGGCATGATTTATGCAAAAGCATTCCCCATGGAACATTGGGGAATAGATTGGACAGCAGAAAATGCAACAGAATATCTTCGCGATTTTTTTGAACAGAAAAGATTTGTTGGATATGTTTATGAAGAAAATGATGAAGTGTTAGGGTGTATATTCGCACTTTGTAAAATTTCTGGAAGCAAAGAGGAGATTTACATTAATGAGATGGCGGTACTTCCCGAACGACAAGGGCATGGAATAGGCAAACAACTATTAAATGCGGTTAAAGATTACAGTAAAGAAAAAGGACTTGCAGGTATTGTTCTTTATACAAGTGAGTATGCACCAGCGGCTAAGTTTTACGAAAAGAACGGATTTAAGTTATCAAATGGAACAATATGTATGTATTGCAAATAACTGAGGATTGAAGATGAAGATAGAACATATTGCTATGTATGTGAATGAACTGGAATCAGCAAGGGACTTCTTTGTGAAGTATCTCGGAGGAGTGTCTAATGGTGGATATCACAATAAAACAACGGGGGTTAAATCATACTTTATTAGTTTTGATGATGGAGCAAGACTTGAGATAATGAATAAGCCTTCTATGGATAATATAGCAAAGTCGGCCAATCGTACAGGATATACTCATATTAATAGTGGTAGTGGTTGGTAAAGAAGTTTGAACCTGAAGGCTTGAGGGTTTTGATACTCAGAATAATGAGGATTTATTATAAGGGGAGAGAACTATATTGGACTTATTAGAACAATTCAAAAATGTATATGGAGATGAGCTTATTCCGAAGGGCTTTTCTTTGATAAAAAGCAAGTATCCATATTTTGTCAAAGTCACATCTGATGGAATTATTCAACTTATATCTGTTGAAAAAAAGAAATCTGATGTTAACTCGGATTATGAAGGACTTAGTATTTGGATTGGCATAAGCCTCATTACACTTCCAATGATTGATTATGATAGTATGCCAAGTACACTCAGTAATCAGAGTTGGATGATACCTATTATTGATTTTTATCATCGCTGTTCAGTATCTCTAGATGGATTTGAAAAAGTGGATATGAAGTATTCCTTTTACTATGAAAAGGGAAATGAAGCAGATATGTTGACTGCTCTTAAACAATCGTGGGATGAACAGATGCCTTTTATTGTCGATTTTTTCAATAGATATACAACTATGGAAGATTACTATTCACTTAAAGGTCTTATGCGTTTCGGATTTTATCAGGATATAGTTATTCTAAAACAGAAAAATGACGAATATCTTTCTGAAAGAGAGGAGGAATATCCATCTCAATTGCAGGAATTCGTATCGGTACTGGATAATAATCCTATGATGAAATTGATACGCGAACGTAAAGAAAAAGAATTCAGAGAGAAATACCTGGAATACAATCAATGGTTTATTGATAGGAAGATTGGTGGTTCTGCATACGACAATTATATGGAAAATGCCATTAGGAATGCGAAAAATAATCAAAAATTACTAGAAGAAATAGGAGTGAAGCTTCAAATTAGACATTGTATTCCAGTTTTACAGACGATGGCAAATCAGAATTTGCGGTGGGATTCAATTGAGACGTAGTAACCGAGAGGTAAATCATGGTAACAAAGGAAAAAGTGGAAGAAATGTGCTGGTATGTACTTTCTTTAATTGAGCAATATAAAGAAAAAACAGACAAGTTTAAAGAAACGCCTCAGCTTGATGGTGCAGAGTATATTTGGTGTAAGGGGTGGAGGGCACCTCACGAACCCATTTTTTTCGAAGAAGCAACTTGTGGAAATATATCTGAACCGAGACATCCCATTGCAAGAACACCTCGTAAAAAGGTGCATGTTTCCATTCATTATTACCGAGATAAAATTCCGATTTATTCACAGATTTACGGAGCGGAAGGCGACGTTATCTGCGAGACTTTTTATACACATGATTCAGGTAAGACCTATGGTCTCACCTACGACAGAAAGGGGGAGCTTAATATGCTCTCCATAGAATCTCAAAATGAGAAAGGATTACCTGTAGAATACATTGTGTATCGAAAGGAAATCTGGAATTTCGGAAATCCTCTAAAAAACCGTATCCATTACGCAACTTATGAGTATGACGAGAATGACAAGATCAAAGGCGGCAGTTTTATATATGAAATGATAGTCAATCCCCAAGCGTCAAATGATCCGGAGGAATTGCTATATAGCATAAGTAATCCGCCACATGATTATTATTTGTCTTATGACGATGAGACGGTAGTAAGTTACACCAGAACGGACTATTCCTCATCTTTGGAGTTATTGAGTGGTGTGGGCGGACCATGGAAATTCCAGGGGTATCTTTTGAAGAGATATCATGAATACGGGATTGAGTATATATAGAAAAACTATAAAAACATGCCCAGAACCATGTGATGATATTTAATTCAAAGACGGATGATGGATACTGGCTTCATACCAGAGGCATGGCAGAATTTGGAAGACCGGATATTGGAATAGAAAATGTTCCGGAAGAAAAGATACATGATTATGAACAACTAATCAATCAGATGATCTTTTATGGTGGGCAAGGAGTTTTCTTTGATAAAGATACGCGGCTTCATATTTCTGCTGATAAATCATTCGTCATCCATCCGGAATTTGTGAATGATTTTGAAAATGAAGACTACAACAATGCCTTTTATAATGTAACGGTAATAGAAGAAGAGTAATCATAGAATGGCTTGTAAATATTTATTCCAGTATTTCTAAATAGATGAAACGGTAAATCGGAATGAATTTTTCAAATTTAATTGTAGGAGCGTGATTGAAGATGGCTATAGATAATACTGAAGTTATAGATGGGATTGCCTATGAAGAGGAAAAACTGATACTTCAGCTATATGATCACTGGGAATTTACAGATGAAATTGAAAAGGATCATATGTATTTGCTTCAGGACAAACTGAATTCTTATATTTGGTATGTGGATAGTGAGCAGTACAAGGAAACGTATCCAGATGTAAAACTGTCTGTTTTTGAAATACAAATTAAGTTCAAATATCATCCGTCAGATTTCTGCATCAGTTTTTTACAGAATGTTAATAATAAGTTACAGGCGATACACATAAATGTAGTGTATGAATTCACAGGTGAGAATTAATCAGGAAACTTTTAAATAATGTAATTCTGTTAGAAAGCGCTTCGTGGAGTGAAGATATAGATAATGATAGCTGGAAGGCTCATTATCAGTTATTGACCGATGAATATAAGAATAGAACAGCAGAAGAACTGGCAGAAGAATATGAAAGCGCAATTTTGCAAAATGCAGATATCTGGATACATAAAGATTAGACGGTAAAATGATATCTATGTTGTTTGATTTTAGATATACATATCGAAGGTTGAGGAGGAAAAAGTATGACAGGATATATGGCAGAAATGCGTAAGCTGGTCGGACACAAAACGATTATTCAGTGCGCTGCCAGCATCATTTGTGTTGATGAAAACGGACGTATTTTGTTGGGTAAACGTTCGGACAATCACATGTGGGGATATTCAGGCGGTGCAATTGAGATTGATGAATACGTCGAAGAGTGCGCCAAAAGAGAATTGTTTGAAGAGATGGGGCTGGTTGCAGAAGAACTTGAATTCTTTTGCGTGAATTCGGGACCAGAAGCTCATTATATCTATCCAAATGGAGACGAAGTTTCGAATTTTGAAATCGTCTATGTTTGTAGAAAATGGCATGGTGAACCGAAATCTCAAGATGGTGAAATGGAAGATTTACGATTTTTATCTGTCGGTGAAATAGTTCTTTCCGAAATATCACCACCAATACGTTCCGTCGTCGAGAAGTATATATCGCAGGCAGACGCGTAAATTCCAGTTTATCGAGCTGATGTGTTAGCGCGTTATGAGGAAATGTTTGGATCTGAAAATAATATTGGGAAAGTGCCGCAGAGCCGTGAAGAGTTCATCAAGGTGACTTTGAAAAGGATTTCTGAGGCTACAACCAAGCATCAGCTTGACGGGATACAGAGGATGTTTGCAAAGATTATCAAAGGCAGGATATAAAGTGCATGTGATATCTGATTGCGTAACGAGCTATGACCTGAAAAAACTGGATGAAATGTTTGCGTATTATGCGGGTAAGGGCTGCGATGTTATAAAACTGGGAGATTATACAGATGAGGAAAATACAGTATAAAAGATTAGATACGGACTGTTTTAACGCTCATTCGCTGGATTCTTTTGTCCGGCATCAGACTGTGACCGAGTGCTGGAGAAAAGTGGATAATAAATGGGTACTTGTTCCTAATCCTTTTGTAGAAAACTGGACATTAGAACAGTGCCGGAAGGTGGCTGGAGATATAGTGCAACATATGAATAATGACCAAACCGGTTTCGGCGCGTTTGATAGCGAGCGTATTATTGGCTTTGCAACCGTATCACACCACATTTTTGGCGAAACAGCTAACTATGTGGAACTGGTTTGCTTTCAGGTTTCAGAGGAATATCGGCACCGCGGCATTGGAAGGAAGCTTTTTGCAATAATCTGTGAAGAGGCCATGCGGCTTGGGGCGAATAAACTGTACATATCTGGTCATTCCTCGAAAGAATCACAGGCAGCGTACCAAGCACTTGGATGTAAATATGCAGAGGAAATTAATGAGATCCTAACTGAGAAGGAGCCATTTGACGTACAGCTGGAATATACATTATAGTTTTGTACTAATGAGGATTTAAACGTGATAGAGACAGAGAACAATTTATATTAGATAATCAATTCCCAGATGGGATGTTTAAATTTGAGAAAATTATGAATGGAGGAAGAAAATGAAAGTTGCAGTTACATATGAAAATGGTGAGGTGTTTCCACATTTTGGAAGAACACCACAGTTTAAGATTTATGAAATTGAAAGCGGTGAGGTAACGTCTTCACAGGTGATTGATACAGGTGAGACAGGTCATGGTGCACTTGCAGGATTCCTTAGAGAACGCGGCGTAGAAGTTATGATATGTGGTGGTATAGGAGGTGGAGCAATCATGGCTATGGCCGAATCCGGTATTAAGGTGTATGCCGGTGCTTCCGGGGATGCTGATGAAGTGATTAAGTCTTATATTGCAGGTACTCTTGCTGAAATTGGAGAAGCAACTTGTGATCATCATGATCATGAAGGTCATGGGGAACATGGTTGTGGTCATGGTGGATGTCATTAATGAATGATTTGATTGAGTTGTTTCTTACATTTGCTAAAGTAGGAGCATTTACATTTGGTGGTGGATACGCAATGATATCTCTGATTGAGGATATATGCGTAGAAAAGAAAAAATGGATTACACACGATGAAATGATGGATATTACAGTTATAGCTGAATCAACACCAGGACCGATAGCTATTAACTGTGCTACATATGTAGGATATAAGAGGAAGAAGTTCTTGGGAGCTATATTTGCAACTATTGGAATGGTTCTTCCATCGTTTGTTATTATCTTTCTAATTTCCAAATATTTAGATAGGTTTCTTGAAATATCCTGGATTAATAATGCATTTCATGGAATAAAAATAGCTGTTGGTATTCTAATACTGGATGCAGCTGTTAAGATGCTTTCAAAGGCTGAATTAACAGCACTTAAGATCATTATAATAATTGTATCATGTATAGCAATGCTTGTGATAAACTTTTTTTCCTTACATATTTCATCGCTTGTAATTATGCTTTTTGCCGCATTGGTCGGACTGGTATCCTTTCTAATAAATTATAAAACAGAAAGGAGTGAAGCTGACTAATGATATATATTGACTTATTGATAGGATTTCTCAAGGTTGGTCTTTTTTCGTTTGGTGGTGGATATGTCTCAATCGCGTTAATTCGAGAAATTGTTTTATCGTATGGGTGGCTGGATGATGAAATGCTATCATATATGATTGCCGTAAGTGAAAGTACACCCGGACCAATTATGGTGAATCTTGCAACATATATAGGGAGTTCTCAAGGTGGGATTCTTGGCGCATTTATTGCTACAACTGCTGTTGTTCTTCCTGCATTTCTGATAATACTTGTTATAATGATTTTGCTTAAGAGTCTTTTGAAAAACAAAGTATTTCAAGGAATATTAAGTGGTTTAAAACCTTGTATTATAGGTATTATTCTGGCAACAGGAATATATATGATCTGGAAGAATTTCAATGTTTGTTCGGGGGCAGTGCCTGATATCCCGGCTATTGCTTTAACTATAGTATTGGGTGGATTATATTTTGGATTAAGAAAGCTTATAAAAAAGAAAATCTCGCCTATAATGTTAATATGTGTATCAGCAGTGTGTGGGATGATAGTTTATGGATTATTATAGTATCATTAATGAGGAATAAGTAAAGTTATGACACATGATTTCACAATAAGAGAAGTTCGTTTAGAAGATGCAACAAAATTGGTAGAGATATATGCATATTATGTACAAAATACAGCAGTTTCATTTGAATATGTAGCTCCAACAGTTGAAGAATTTAAAGATAGAATAAGTCATATTATTGAAAAATATCCATATTTAGTTTGTGAAATGAATAATAAGATTGTTGGTTATGCATATGCCAGTGCATACAGTGTTCGTGATGCATATGCCTGGACTGTTGCAACTTCAATATACTTAGATAAGAATTATAGAAGGCAGGGGATAGGTTCTGCCCTTTATGAGGAGCTGGAAAATAGACTTCGAGAGCAGGGAATAGTGAATATGCTGGCTGGTGCGGCATATTGTGAGAAGGAAGATGAGTATTTATCTCATGATAGCTTCAAATTTCATTCAAAGATGGGTTATTCTAAAGTAGCTCATTTTGAAGCTATCGGAAAAAAGTTTGATAGATGGTATGATCTTTTGTGGATGCAAAAGAAACTTTAATTTCAGTTTAATGGAGGTCGGAAATAAACGAAAAGATTATTGCGAGAGCAGAAATAGATGGATATTATCCGGCAAGAATCCGTCATAGGGCTAAATTCTCAATCTCAGTAAGAAAGGAGTACTGGAATCTTTAAACCGGTTGGGAAAGAAAATGAGCCCAAATGAAATCTTTTAAAAGTAAGGTGTTTTTATCGGAGGGGTTATATGATTAAAAAACCTATATTTTTGGCTTATGGAATTAAGTTGATTGCCACTTGGATGCTTATTCCATTTGTACTTATGTTTGTCCCTATACTTGTTAAAGAATTTAGTGCTACTTTTAGTACACAAGATGTCGTACTTCAGGAGGAAACATATAGTGGCTATCCTGATGAGTATCTTTGTTTCAAAACAAATATTAATGGTAAAGAACGGGCGGTGCATGCGCCAGTTACAGCTAAAACTGGGGATACAATTATGGTCATTCTAAGGAATGGAGAGTATTATAAGACACCGAAGGATTCTAAGGATCTCTATGAAACGACGACCTTTACTGGGAGATTTCTAAAACGTTGCAACAATAACTTTGGATATCATGTGATTGCTATAACGGTTGTTTTAGTAATTACATTTTTCTTAACACTAGGTAAGAAGAAGTTTATTCGTAAAGAGGCACCAAAGCTCTCCAAGGTGACTGATATAACCGGAATAATATGCTCAATCAGTATGTCAGCTGCACTTATTTATGGTGTAGTTGATAATACATTAATGGGACTTGGTGTTGCGTATATGTTTCTGGTTTTAGGTATGATTTACACAGCGGTTTTTATGGTGTCGTGGATAATAGCTATGAGATATTATTCTCCCGAAGAATTGAAAAATGAATAAATGAATAAATGAATAAATGAATAAATGAATGTACCAGTATATGGAGAAAGATGAAATGAGACGTAATGATAGAGAAATAACAGACAAAACTTTGATTGAACATTTTATTGCAAAAGAACAGATAATAAGAATTGCATTCTATGATAATGGTGATTTGTATATAGTTCCGCTGAATTACGGATATATATATGATAATGACAAATATGTATTCTATTTTCATGGAGCTAAGGCAGGACGAAAATATGAACTTAGTAAATCCTCGCCCCAAGTTGGATTTGAAATAGATGGTGCATATGAATTATTAGAAGCAGATGTTGCATGTGATTATTCAGCAAAGTTCCAAAGCGTTATTGGTACTGGCAGATTGTCAATTGTAGAAGATTATGAAGAAAAGATAAAAGGATTAAATGTTCTAATGAACCATATTTCTGGAAAAACAGAATGGAGTTATTCTAAAGAAATGGTTGATTCGGTTGCAGTATTTCGATTAGAGGTTGAGAAATTATCTTGTAAGGCAAAGTAAATTTATATTTAGGATAATCGACTAAGAAAGGTATAACGAAACAATGAAATTAAAGATAGCATTTATTCAGATGCTTCCGGGAAATGATCTCGAAGCAAATCTTGAGATAGGAAAAAAAGCATGTATCGAAGCTAAAGAAAAAGGGGCGGATATAGCTCTGTTCCCTGAGATGTGGAGTGATGGTTATTCTTTACCGCAAGATGAAGCGGAATTAAATAAACTCGCGGTTCGGAAGGATAGTACATTTGTAAATGAATTCCAAAAGCTTTCGGCAGAATTGCAGATGGCTATCGGTATTACTCTCTTGGAAGCGAATGATCCGCGACCACTTAATTCTGTAATCTTTTTCGATAGACATGGTAAAGAAATCCTGCATTATTCAAAGCTGCATACATGCGCATTTGATGATGAAAAAGTATTATCAGGTGGCAATGATTTTTATGTTACTGATTTAGATTTCGGAGAGGGTACTATTAAGATTGGATCCATGATCTGTTTTGATAGAGAGTTCCCTGAAAGTGCAAGGATCCTGATGCTCAAAGGTGCAGAACTGATCTTGGCGCCAAACGCTTGCCCAATGGAAATCAATAGATTATCGGCACTTAGAACGAGGGCATACGAGAATATGGTTGCAGTAGCGACATGTAATTATCCTGAAGGGCATCCTGATTGCAATGGGCGATCCACTCTTTTTGATGGTGTACCTTGGCTTCGTGAAGAACCGGGTTCGAGAGAAATGTGCGTATTTGAAGCACCTGGAGAACCAGGGGTATATATAGCTGAGCTTGATATCGACAGACTCAGGACTCATCGAAGTAATGATATTATGGGAGATAAGTACAGACATCCCGAAAAATACGGCATACTATCAGATACTGACGTTCGAGGTGTTATTGGTGGAGAATTTGTTCATTGGTAGGATAAGTAATGGAAATTTGGGATTTATATAATTTAGACAGAGAAGTGGTAGGAGAACATATAAGAGGCAACGCGATGCCTGTAGATGCCTATCATTTGGTTGTTCATATATGGATAAGAAACAAAAGTGGACAATATCTTTTTACTCAGAGAAGTAGTAATAAGAAAACCTGCCCTTTGAAGTGGGAGTGTGTTGGGGGATCTGTATTAAAAGGAGAATCAAGTTTACATGCTGCACTTCGAGAAGTTTATGAAGAAGTTGGGATAAACTTGAGTACGAAAGATGGCGGGCTTGTAATGACACAGATTCGCGACATGGATGGAGAGACAAGGGTAAATGATATTAACGACATTTACTTATTTAAATACGATGGTGATGTAAATCTTGAACTTGCTACAACAGATGAAGTGGATGATTTTAAGTGGATGACAAAGGATGAAATTAAAGAACTATTTCGAAAGGGAAAAGTGGTAACAGGAATAAAGGATTTATCTTACTTCATTAATGATAAAGATATGATTTTTTGATCCGCCTAAGATGGATGAGAGTAAGCAACATAAATGGCTGAATTATCAGAAAAATGTTGCCGAAGAGGCTGAAATCGTATGGCTAAAAGGAGAAAAAACAACACAAATTAGTTCAAAAAGAAATAAATGTTGTTGGAGAGGCTGAAATTGAATGGCTAAAAGGAAAAAAGGCAACAAAAAGTAAGTAAAAGAACTCAAAATGTTGTTTTTAGAGAAATGATATGAAAGAAGAAATAAAGCAATTAATTAATTCAATATATATTGATCATAGGACTGAATTATTCACTCAGGGATGTAGTAAGCCGATTGGCTTTCTTGATGATTTGATTCATAGTATTGATTCTTTTGTAGATAAAATTACAAGATGTGAGTCGGAGAATGAACCTGCAGAAAGGATATATATTTCTATAAATGAGAAAAAGATAGGAGATATTCATATCCGTTATGAATCAGTGTTTTAAGTAGCTGGAGATTGAATGTATGAATAAAACTAAAAGGGTAGCCATTGTAGCGGTCATTATTGGTATCGTATTGATGATAGCTGTATATGTCGCTTATTCTAACAGAGTTATAGGGAACTACTATGGTTCCGAATATGAATATATCAGAATTGGTGACGATGTATATGAATTCGATGCCAACGATCCTTATACATCTTCCGACAGGGGGATAAGAATGGGACGCGTAGTCTCTGAGAAAGATAGTTCTTCAGAATCTATGTATATATGGTCTGTCAAAGGGACGGATGAGTATATCTACAGATTATGGGGATTCTCTGACGGAGGCTTCTATAAGAAAGTTCATTGAAAGTGAGAAAAGAGATGAATATAAGAACAAAACAATTTCAGATATTAACAGATATAGAGCTTGCTTGGAAGCTCATGACAGATGTTTATAATCATGATGAAACGAACGGTCCTGCAGCTCCTTTCTTTGAGTATGCGGTAATTAGTTCGTGGATTGACAGGGATTATTTTAGATTAAACAGATTCTGGCTGGACGGTGATCTGCCAGTTGCATTTGTCTTTTATGAGAATCCTGTTACGGCAATTTATTTTGTGCTTCGACCAGGTTATGAGTTTTTGGCAGAAGAGATGATTGAGTATGCAGAGACTGCATATCCAAAGTTTGAGGATCCTATAGAACTTAATCTGTTAAGTGGACAAACTGCACTTATTGAAGAGGCCAAAAGAAAAGGCTATCATGTTGAATACGAGGAGCCTGATCGTATTTTTGACTTTAGAAAAGGTTGCTTAGATTATCCGTTGCCACCAGGGTATCATTTTGTTGATGCAAAGGATTCTGATCCCCTTAAAACTGCTAAATGTTTATGGGATGGATTTAACAGCTATGAATTTGGTGAGTTTAAGGATTGGGATGTACCTACAAAGAATGGTGGCATAAGTGCCCATGAGTTATATCAGAATGTCTTAGGTGCCAGCATATCTCCATCTCCTCACGCAACATATGATTACACAGTGACCATAGCTGATGAAAATGAAGAATATGTTTGCTTTTCAGGTATGTGGTGGGTGCCAGAAAATAAGCTTGCTTATATGGAACCACTTTGTACAGTGCCTGCGCATCAATATAAAGGACTTGCTGCGGCGGCACTTTCTATGCATTATAGAACAATGAAAGAGCTTGGTGCTGAAGTTATGACAGGTGGCGGCAGTGAATTCTATGAAAAGATTGGATATCAGGGAGTTCATACCTGGCTGCACATGGAGAAATAGCTATATTTATGGATGAAGTGACATATAGTAAAAAGAATAATGAGATAGAATGTGTTCATTATCGGAGCAGTCGCAAGGAATATAAGCCCCACACTCACGCTAATCATCTTATGGTTGGATATGTCGAGTCGGGTAGGGTATGTATTGTTATTGATGGCGATAGTGTTATATTTCAAGAGGGCGATGAGTTTAAGATCGAGCCAAATGTCATTCATGAAATAAAGACTGTCGAAGATGATACATATTCCATGATGGTCCTCTGTGTTGAAACAGAAACAGAGATTGATGATGAATATCTAAAAGATCTGCAGAATACGATTCTTGATAATCCAGAGAATATCTATCTGATAGAGGAAATGGCAAGGGATACGCAAATAAGTCCGTATCATATGATCCGTAAGTTTAAGAAAGCATTTGGACTTACACCTCATCAGTTTCAGATACAGAGTAAAGTTAGAAAAGCGCAGAAGCTTTTAGAACAGAATAAAAGCATCTCCGAAGTGGCGTGTGAGGCAGGATTTTATGACCAGAGCCACTTGGACAGATGCTTTCAAAAAATTGTAGGTATGACACCTAAAGAGTATCAGGAAATAATTAATAAGAATTAGCAGAGTGCAGGGAAGAATTTTGCGAAGAGATATAATCCTTCTTCGCCGGCATGAACTTCATGATGTACCTTTGTAGGCATAATTGATATTACACCTGGTTCATAGATCAGTTTTGAGCCGTTGTTAATACATATCCCTTTTCCTGCAATTACTTCGTGAGTTTCAAGCTGGGGATCATGGATGTGATCCAGGATGCTCTTGTTCGGAGCAATTCGAACCAGATGAAAACTGTATTCGCCGTTAGTATCCTTGGATGTGATGATATGCTTTAATTCTACTCCTTCGAATACTGGGTGCTTCGACCAAGGGATTTGCTCGAATGCTACGGTTTGATCTGGGAGTCTCAGTTCTCCGTGATTAAATGCTTCAAATGTTTCTTTGTTCATTTTGTTTTCCTCCTTTTGTTTGTGATTGAATCATAGCAAAAGGAATGAAAAGTGAATTGTATAAAATTGCGATATCCACAGGTAATGGATAACCTTTTGGTATAAGGAATAATGGTGATGTATAAAAATATAATTTTTGATTGTTTTGGAACTTTGATCGATACTGGTTCGGGTTCTATTAAGGCTGTAAAGAAGATACTAGATAGCGTTGGCTGTGACGCTGATGCAAAGGCTTTCTATTCCGAATGGAAGTCGCTTAAGAAAAAGCTTATGCTGGAGGCTCCATTTTTCTCGGAAAAGGATTTATTTAAAATCAGTCTTGGAAAAATGTTTGATGCATATGGTATAAATGCGGACGCTGATGTAGAAGTAAAGCCAATGATCGATATTCTTTTCGGTGTTCGAAAGGTTTTTCCTGATGTGGTTGAGACTCTTAACATGTTAGATGACATGGGAATAAAATATGCTATAGGTTCGACTACTGATACGGATTCTCTTATGCATTTTTTGGATAGTAATAATCTCACGTTCGCTAGGATACATACATCAGAGGATATGAGGGTATATAAACCTGCTGCTGGGTTTTATCAGACAATCCTTGATCAGGAAGGATGGGATGTGACAGAGACATTATTTGTAGGCGACAACCTGATCGATGACGTGGCAGGACCTAAAGGGGTTGGAATGAAGGCGGCTTTATTAGACAGAAAGAATCAGTATGACGCAGATTCAGATATAAAGCCTGACTATATCATATCTACACTTAAAGAATTGATACAGATTATTGAAAGATAAAAATACTGAGGATCGGATACATCCGGTCCTTTTTTAGTGTAAAAAGAGATTTATGCAACGAATTCGTACATTTTGATACTTGAAATGTTAACTCTGCTTGATAGACAGTTCCGCTAAAACATTTATAATAATGTTAAAAAGAGTTGCAAATGTATGAAACGTATAGATAATATGAAAGGTAGGTAGTGTATGAATAATATGGTTAGTAATACATCTGAAGTATCAAATAAAAGAAAATACTTTGTTGATAATATCCGCTGGGTGACTGTGATCCTTGTACTGATATATCATGTGTTCTATATGTATAATGCTGAGGGAATCGGTGGAGGTCTGCAGAAGATTACGAATCTCGAAGTTCAGCACTATGATATATATATGTATCTTGTTTATCCATGGTTTATGCCAGTTTTGTTCCTAGTAGCAGGTATGAGCTCAAGGTACTATCTGGATAGTCACACGAATAAGGAATTCATAAAGAGCAGAACCACAAAGCTTCTGGTTCCTTCAACTATTGGTCTCTTTTTCTTCCAGTTTATTCAAGGCTATGTGAGTATGGCTTTAGGCGGTGCATTTGATAGCATGAAAGAGGTTCCAGGCGTTATAAAATATTTTATTATGGTTTTGTCTGGACAGGGCGTTCTCTGGTTCGCAATGCTTCTTTGGGTTTATTCGCTTTTATTAGTTCTGGTAAGAAAGATAGAGAAGGGTAAGCTTCTTGAAACAGGATCCAAGACTCCTATATGGATGATGATTCTTTTCTATATTCCTGTATGGGCATCGGGACTGATAATGAATACTCCTGTGGTCACAGTTTATAGAATTAGTTTCTATTTTGTGTTCTTTATGCTGGGTTACTACGTATTTTCAAATGACGAAGTAATAGAGAGAGTAAAGAAGGTTGCTATTCCAGCAGTTATTATAGGTGTGGTGATATCGATTGCATTTAGCATCTATTACTTTGCTGTGAAGGATATGGCAAACTATGCAGATAAGCCAGTTAACAGGACACTTCTCTATGCAGCATCTGCATATTTTGGTTCACTTGCTATGGTAGCAGGTTTTGCTAAGTTCTTTGACTTCAGTAATGGACTTACAAAGTGGATGAGCAAGAAAAGCTTTGGCTTATACGTATTCCATTATCTTGGAATCTCAACAGTGGCACTTGTTTTTGGAAAGACTGGAATGCTTCCAGCTGCATTAGTATATATGCTTAGTTTAGTGGCTGGCTTTGTATTTGGTTTCGGATTATATGAAATAATCTCAAGAATTCCATTCTACAGATGGGCAGTTCTTGGTGTAAAAAAGTGCAAGTAGGGACAGACCTTGGTGCAGTGGGGACGGACCCCACTGCACCAAAAAGGTGCAAGTAGGGAGGTAAAGTGATGTTTAGTGATAATTTGGTTCAGCTTAGAAAGTTAAATGATATGACTCAGGAGGAACTAGCTGAGGCGGTGGGAGTTACTCGCCAGGCAATAGCGAAGTGGGAGGCAGGAGATAGTGTACCTGATCTCGAAAGATGTAAAGCTATAGCAGATGTATTTGGTGTGTCCCTTGATGATCTTGCTAAATATGATCCTGATGACAACATGGGTATGGGTGTTGCTCCAAAGGGCAAACATATATTTGGTTTGGTGACGGTTGGAGAGAAGGGACAGATTGTTATCCCGGCAAAAGCGAGAAAGCTTTTTAAGATTGAGTCGGGGGATCATCTGATTGTTCTTGGTGACGAAGGACAGGGACTTGCTATCATCAAAGCTAAGGATTTCCTGAAAATGGCTGATGCAGTTAAAAAAATGAAATAAGCTTGCTGTGATAAACCTAGTGAAATAGTACCTGGAATATGTTATATTTTGACTAGATGCTTTTGGTGTTTTGTGTTTGGTTAAAAGCTGATGGGGGTATAACATGGGGATTGTTGCAGCATTTATGGTACCGCATCCACCGATGATCGTTCCAGATATCGGTCGCGGAAGTGAAGCGAAAATTAAAGAGACTATAGAAGCATATGAGCAGGTGGGACGTGAGATAGCAGAGATAAAACCTGATACTATTATCATCACGAGCCCTCATGCGACTATGTATTCTAATTATTTCCATATATCTCCGGGCAGAAATGCTATCGGAGATTTTGGTGCTTTCAGGGCACCAAATGTTAAGTTCGAAGAAATCTATGACTATGATCTGGTTAATAGTCTTCTTGATATTGTATTCGATGAGGATTTTCCTGCAGGAATTGAAGGGGAAAAGGAAAGTGAATTGGATCATGGTACCATGGTCCCACTTTACTTTATTCGAAAGTATTATAAGGAAGGTCAGATTGTGCGAATTGGTCTTTCGGGTCTTCCGCTTGTTGATCACTATCAGCTTGGAATGTACATACAGGAAGCGGTAGAGGAGATTGACCGAAAAGTTGTATTTGTGGCATCAGGAGATTTGTCGCATAAGCTCCAGGATTATGGCCCTTATGGTTTCGCACCGGAGGGACCAGTTTATGATGAGAGGATCATGGATGTGGCTGGAAGGACAGCCTTCGGTGAAATGCTGGATTTCGATGAAGACTTCTGCGACAAGGCAGCAGAGTGTGGTCACAGGTCATTTGTTATTATGGCTGGAGCGCTTGATGGGATAGATGTGGAGGCAAAGGTCCTGTCCCATCAGGATGTGACTGGTGTTGGTTATGGAGTGGTGACATTCTATCCAAAGGAAGAACCTAAAGTGATAGCAGGAGAAATTGAGAAGAATCCTGACAGATGTTTTCTGGATAAAGTGATAGAAAAGCTGGATGCTGAGGCCGCAAAGTCTGATGGGTACGTTAAACTTGCCCGTGCATCCCTTGAAAGTTATATAGTTGATGGAAAGAAATTAAATGTGCCAAGAGATATTCCAGATGAAATACTGAAGGAGCTTCCTAAGGAAATCTTTGAAAAGAAGGCGGGAGCCTTCGTGTCTATTCATAAGAATGGAGAGCTTAGAGGATGCATCGGTACTATCGGACCGACAGCAACAAACATTGCCCAGGAGATAGTTAATAATGCAATAAGTGCATCGACTAGAGATCCTAGATTCGATCCGATTACTGAAAATGAACTCAAATGGCTTGAGATAAATGTAGATATTTTAGGAGAACCTGAGGATATAGATAGCAAAGATCAGCTGGATGTAAAACGATACGGGGTTATTGTATCCAGCGGATATAGAAGAGGGCTTCTTCTTCCTGACCTTGAAGGGGTTGATGATGTGGATACCCAGGTGTCTATTGCCATGCGTAAGGGTGGAATCAAGCCAACGGATAACTACAGCCTTCAGCGCTTCGAAGTAATCCGTCACAAATAATACAGTATGTGAGTAGAGTACGTCGTGATTTTGGAGGCGTGGTATGGGCAGATGCGAGGTGTGCTTCAGGCACTGTGAGATAAAGGAAGGCGGAATAGGTTTCTGTGGGGCAAGAACCTGCAGGAACGGTGTAGTTGTTGCCCAGAACTATGGACAGGTTTCAGCTCTTGCTCTGGACCCAATAGAAAAGAAACCTTTGTCGAGATTTTGTCCTGGCAGCTGGATTCTTTCGGTGGGCAGCTACGGCTGTAATCTTCGTTGTCCTTTCTGTCAGAACTCAGATATATCCTGGTCAGAGCTGTCGCTTTCATATAGTCAAATGAATGAAGAAGAACTTGAGGTTCACGGGATAGAGTGTTTTACTCCTGAGCAGATTGCGAATATTGCAGAGAGATACGTGCCTGCTGGAAATGTGGGAGTTGCATTTACCTACAATGAACCTATGATAGGCTATGAATTTGTGAGAGACACAGCAAAGCTTATTAAGGAGCGGGGCATGAAGAATGTACTGGTGTCAAATGGGACTGCAGAGCTTTCTGTTCTCGAAGAAATCCTTCCATACATTGACGCAATGAACATTGACCTTAAAGGCTTTTCAGATTCATATTACCGCGACCTACTGGGTGGCGATAGAAGAATGGTAATGAACTTTATAGAACGTGCTGTAAAGGATTCTCATGTAGAACTTACCACACTTATCATTCCAGGTGAGAATGATTCTGAGGAAGAAATGCGTGAACTGTCGAAGTGGGTTGCTTCGCTTACTGATGGTAAAGGAAATGTCAAAGGCAAGAACATACCACTACATATTTCGAGATTTTTCCCACGGTTTCATATGACAGATAGAGCTGCAACGGATGTGAGTAAAGTCTATAGACTTGCTGATGTCGCCAGAGAAAACCTTGAGTTTGTATATACAGGAAATTGTTAAATTATAGATAATAGATTAGTGACATGAGAGAAGAAATTTTGGAAGAAAAAGCAATCGAATATATCACGGAGCTGTTTAAAGGAAATGCTGATGGACATGATCTCAGTCATACCATGAGAGTGTATAAGATGGCAGTGAGACTAGCTGAAGCTTACCATGAAGCAGATAAACAGGTAGTAGAACTCGCGGCACTGCTTCATGATGCAGATGATCATAAACTATTTAATACCGAGAATAATACAAATGCCCGATTCTTCCTCGAGAGCCAGGGAGTGAACAGAGAGAAAGTTGACCTAATATGTGAAGTTATAAATTCCGTATCATTTAGCAAGAATAAGGGGAAGAAACCAGGTACTTTAGAGGGATGTATCGTTCAGGATGCAGACAGACTTGATGCTCTGGGAGCTATAGGAATAGCAAGAACCTTCTCCTATGGTGGAAAGCATGGACGCAGTATAGAGGATTCTTCAAAGCATTTTTATGAGAAACTGCTGCTTCTTAAAGATCAGATGAATACACCGGAAGCTCTAAAAATAGCCGAGGAGCGGCATCGTTTCATAAAAGAATATATTAAAGAACTAGAAGAAGAAATGTAATAACGAATCAATACGCTTTGGTCGAAAAAGACCGAAGCGTATTTTTTTGTCTTGACATACAATACTATACGACATATAATATGCATCACAAGCAATACTATACGACGTATAGTATTATAGAGCGAATAAAAAGGAGGAAGCAATGAAGAAAGGGATAAGGGGAATTGCGTTAGGGGTTGCACTTTGTACAGTTCTAACATCCACCTATGGAGGGGCGAGTGTATGGGCAGAGAGTTCAGATGGCGATACAGACATAAGACCTCAAGATGATTTCTACGGATACGTTAATGCAGAAGAACTAAGGGAAGCAGAACTGGATCCCAAGTATGGATATGGCGCTTTCGAAAGCTGTTATATGAACGTTGATGGAAAGCTGTATTCCATAATCGATGAGGCGAGTGCTGGTGCTATCAGCTCTTCGACTGATGCTGAATACATTTCCGACTTTTATCAGCAGGTTGTGAGTTATGATCCGAAATCCTCTGATGCAGATAAAGATTTTGAGGATGTGCAGAAGAAGATTTCAGAGGTTAAGACAGTAGCGGATTATATGGAACTTTGCGGAGAACTTGAATATGACTACAACGTATGTCCGCTCTTTGATTTCGATATAGGTGATGGAATATTTGATTCAAAGGAATACAGCTTTGGATTTAACGGTCGTGATTCAATACTTGGTATTTCAAAAGAGGATATAGCAAATACTGAGAGTGGAAGAGAAAGCATAAGGAATAAAGCAAGGGATGTGCTGGTATCCCTTGGAACAGAGAAAAAGACGGCGGAGAGGAAAGCAGACGACTTCGCAAGTATGGCGGTTGAGATTGCATTTGACAGTTTGGACTGCAGATTCGACTTTAGTAATCTAAAGGAATTAACGACTGATGAACTTGAAAAGGATTACAGCTTTGATATAGATAGCTTCGAGAAAGGTCTTACGGTGGATAACCCTTATGACAAATGGGTCATCACTTATCCAGAGCAGTTCGAATGTGTAGCTGAGAATCTTTCGGATGAGGAGAATCTGGAAATCTTCAAAACATGGTTATTGCTGGAATATGTGGATGGATATCATGATTATCTATCCGATGAATATAAAGGAGTTAAGGATATATATGGTGAGAACACTGAGGGAAAAGACATCATAGCTAAGGAAATGATCAAGCAGTACCTGCCTAATCAGCTGGGACGACTCTATAAGGCAAACTGTTATCCAGCTGATAGAGATGAGAAGGTTCTGGAGATGTGTGAGAATATCCGAGATTCTTATAGAGAATTAATAGGAGATGCGGACTGGCTTACTCAGGATGCAAGAACAAAGCTTCTTAGCAAGCTAGAAAAGATAGAGTTTAAAACTGGTGGAAGCTTTGACACGGAACTTGTAAGTACAGATGGAATTATCGGAAAAGATTCATATGACACAGTTAAGAACATCAATAGATATAAGTATGACAACTTTGAGGAAAAGGTTAAGAAAGAACGTTCGAAGCAGGGGCAGACAATGCAGCCTCAGACAGTGAACGCCTGCTATTGGACAGACAACGTGGTTGTAATGACAGCGGCTATTACTGAAGAACCTTTCTTTAATGAAGATGATAATGAGTATGCGAATCTTGGAAAGCTTGGAATGATAATCGCACATGAGGTTGGTCATGCCTTCGATTCCAACTGCATGAACTGGGATGATGAAGGTAAGTATAATCCTGAGTGGCTCAGTGAAGAGGATAGAAAGGCTCTACAGGAAAGAGCGGATATGTGTATAGATTATTACAACGAATACACGATCATGGAGGTTTATCATGATAATGGAGAAGCAACTCTTGGAGAAAACTACGCTGATATAGGTGCGATTGAGTGCATATCTAATATCGCTGAGAAAAAAGAGGATTTAAAGATAATGTATGAAGGCTTTGCCTCTATATGGTGTGAGTTACAGAGTGATGTGATGGCAGTTGAGCAGTTAAGCAGGGATGAACATAGTCCGGGACCTATAAGAGTAAATGCACCTCTTAGTTCCTGCGATAAGTTTTATGAAGTATACGATGTGAAGGAAGGCGACGATATGTATGTCTCTCCAGAATCTAGAGTGAAAAGGTGGTAGATATGGGCGTTATATTAAAACATACTTTACGAAATATATTTGCAAAGCCGCTGATAATGATCTTCCTGGTTATTAGTATCACGGTGTGCGCGTTTGCTGGAATGATGGCATTTGATATGTCCAATTCTCTTGAGGGAATTCTTAAAAATGCATTTGCATCAATGTTCGGAAAAGCAAATGTGGAGATTGAAGCAACTTCCGAAATAAACGAGGCAGATTTTGAAGATCTTCCTGAACATGAGGCATGCTTTGTAGCAACGAAGGATTCTAAGCTTTGTGTTAGAAGTGATGACATGTATGCATATTACAATGAAAAAAAACTTGTAACCCAGGGTGTGGATATAGATGAAGCAGCCTCCATGAATCTTGTATCAAAGAAGCTTTCTTTGGAAGATGATGAGTGTGTGATCACTAAAACTATTGCTAAAGACATGGGACTTGAAAAGGGCGATACATTTACAATCTATGGAGATAATAACAGGAAGGTAGATTTTAAGGTTAAGGAGATCGCATCTCTTGGTGGTTTGCTGAGTAATGATTATAACGCTCTTGTTACTGAAGAGGGCATAGCAAAACTAAGCTACGATGGAAAATGTAAATACACCATGGCATTTGTCAAAGTTGAGAATGAAAATGAGGCTGCAGAGTTCTGCGATAAGCTTGAAGACAAGATGCCGACAGCCTATATTGAGAATCTTGTGAATGGAAAGATGGTAAAGGAACAGATCTCACAGATAAGTGGAATATTTATGTTTCTCTTTATCATAACTCTTCTCCTGGTTATTTTTGTAACAGTTACACTTTCTGAAAGGATCATGATCGACAGACTCTCTACTATAGGAACTCTTAGAAGTCTGGGAATATCACCAGGTCTTACAGCGAGAGTGATTCTTGTTGAAAATATGTTCTATGGTCTTTTCGGTGGCGTGCTTGGTACAGTTCTTTATCTTGCTTCAAGAGATTCTATGTTTAGTAGTCTGTTCACTATCCACACCGATTCCGATCTGGAGGTGGGAGTTGAACTTGGAAAGGTTTCTGTTCCAGTAATTATTGGAGTAATACTTGGAGCGATGATCGTTGAAATGATATGTCCGCTTAGAGAACTTCTTAAGGCAACTGGAAAACCTATCAGAGATATTATCTTTGATAATAGAGATACAGAGTATAAGTACAGAAAGAAATATCTGGTTCTTTCTATTGTATCAGGTATCCTCGCTGCAATACTGATTGTGATTACATTTGCGGCGAAGAAGGATATGACGATAACAGCTCTCCTGGGATTTTTATTAGTTATTGTATCTGTTTTCAGTGGATATCCATTTATCCTGAAGAAGATTTCGGAAGTACTTGAGAAGATCAGCATTAAGATCAATAAGCCAATCTTCGGCCTTGCGGCAACAAGTCTTAGAACTAAGAAAACATGTATTGGTAGTTCAAAGCTTACCTTTATTGCCACAACACTTTCATTAGTGCTCTTCGTATGTATTACAGCATTTCAGGCGTTTATTGTTGCACCACCTGCTGATGCAGATGTGATCGTAACTGGTCTTAGCGAGACAACTTCATTCTATGATTATTTTGAGGATCTTTACGGAGTAGAAGCTGTAGAGTTTAAGTACTACAAGTATGGAGATAAGCTTGTTGTTGGAAAAGATAATATAGATGAGTATTTAGAGGATAAATATGTAAAAAAATGTGACGACTATTTTGAAGATATAAGCATTATAGGAACAGAAGGCCAGTATGAACTTGATAAGGAGTATATAGGACTTCCAGAAAAGATAAAGGATGATGAGATATATCTTACAAAGAAACAAGCTAATAAGTTAAATCTTAAGGTTGGAGATACTACAGAGTTTCTTCTTAATTCTGAAGGTGTAGTGCCAAAAAGAGTAACTCTTACGGTTGCAGGAATTATTGATTCAAGTAACGCAGATTCTTCTAATACTACTGCGGCAATAAGCCTGAACCTTTATAAGGAAGTGTATATGGATTCCCCAGCATTTGCATATATAAAGACGAAGGATGCGGAAATCACCCGAGATCTGATCAGAAGCTATTCATCTGGAACAGTAGATCAGGTTAGAACTATGGATGAATATATCGAAGAATCGAAGACCACCAGTGCGGGAATCTTAACACTCCTATATATGATCATTATCATGGGTGTGTCACTTACACTTATTGGAGTTTTCTGTAATCAGATAGTTGGTTTTGAAAGTAGAAAACGTGAGAGTGCAGTCCTTATCTCTACAGCCATGAGCAGAACAGGTCTGATAAAGCTTTTTGCTAATGAGAATTTTATATCCAGCGGAATCTCAATCAGTTTGGCAGTGATCGTTGGAGCAATCGAAACTGTACTTATGTATAAGCTAATGAGTTCATACGTCATCTTTGGAAATGATATCAACATAGGAAAATCTATAGGATTCCTTGTGGTTATATTCTTTACATTCAGTATAACAATCGTAAAGACTATAACAAGCATAAGGAAGATGAAGATATCAGAGCAGCTGAAGTACGAATAAAAAGGGAGAAAAACTATGAGAAGTGAAAATAAAATGGATAAAATGTTGGATAACAGAAATGAATATATCATCGAAGTAAGAGATGTTCATAAGGAATTTGGAAAAGGGAAGGATGCAATCACAAAGGTTCTTGATGGAGCAAGTATGAATGTTCGAAAGGGAGAGTTCGTCTCTCTTATGGGTCCATCAGGAACTGGAAAGTCAACTCTCCTTTATCTTATAGGTGGACTGGACCGAGAGTATAAAGGTGATATAGTGGTGTGCGGAAAGAATATTGGAAAGATAAAGGAAAAGGAACTGTCTCAGGTGAGACTTGAGAATATCGGATTTATCTTCCAGTTTTATAATCTGGTGCAGAATCTGAATGTTGAAGATAATATACTTCTTCCATCACTTGTGGCTGGAAAATCCAGAGCTTCTCTAAAAAAGGATCTTGAGGAAATTCTGGAGATAACAGGTCTTAAAGAAAAGAGAAAGGAATATCCTTCAAGACTTTCTGGTGGACAGCAGCAGAGAGTTGCTATAGCCAGAGCTGTTATGGGAAATCCAAAGCTTCTTCTTGCTGATGAGGCAACTGGAAACCTGGATAAAAAATCAGGTGAAGAAATAATGGATCTGTTCAAAAAGATTAATAAAGAGAAGGGAATCTCAATCCTTCAGGTAACCCACTCAGAAAAATGTGCAGCATATGGTGACAGAACAGTTTATCTCGAAAATGGAAAAGCTGAGAACCTGTCTCAAAGAAAAGTAAGCTAAAGTTAAGGTACGCTGACTTGCTGAAAACTAACATATATGGTAAAACAAAGTAGGGATAAATATATGTTAAGGGATATGGATTATGGATTATAGCGTACTTATAATAGATGATGAGATAGAGCTTGCAGACTCTACCGCAGAATATTTTAACATGTTTGATATCAAGTCCTTCGCAGTTTATACTGCGGAGGACGCTTTAGATTTCCTTAAAAATAATACAACTAAACTTATCCTACTGGATATTAATCTGGGAAATACTTCTGGCTTTGAACTATGTAAGCGACTAAGAAAAGATTATGATATTCCAATTCTTTTTATCAGTGCAAGGTCCAGTGATGATGATATGGTTATCGCACTTAATATTGGTGGTGATGATTATATCACCAAGCCTTATTCTCTAAATGTCCTTCATGCAAAGGTAAAGGTGGTACTTAAGAGATATGAAAAGTCTGCAGAAAATGCTGCGCAGACAGTAAGTGGCCAGGACACAAAGAATGAAGCGACTCCTAAGGATGGAATATATCATATTGGAAACATTGAGATAGATACAGATGCTGGGCTGGTTCGTAAGGATGGAGAACTTATAGAGCTTACAGCTATGGAGTATAGGCTTCTTACCTATCTTCTTGAGAATGCCAATAAGATCATGTCTAAACAAAAGATATTTGATAACGTGTGGGAGGATAGCTTTGTATCAGAAGGTACTCTTAATGTTCATCTTAGACATCTAAGAGAGAAGATTGAGGAAGATCCTAATTCGCCAACAATCATAAAGACAGTCAGAGGCATGGGTCTCATTCTAAATTATAATTCCGAGAACAATAAATAAAATGAAAAAAAGTCTTATTATAATAATTATTATATCAATACTTATTATGCTGCTCCCGCCAATCTTGGGAGATATGGCAGATAAAAAGGCTTCCAGTCTGGATGTTGTAGAGGTGAATCAACTGATTTCTGAGATAGAGGCTAGTGATGTTATGGCTGTATCAAAGTCGTCGGGACCATATAACTTTGATTATACAATCCTGGACTTAGATGAAAATGTTATCTACTCAAGCGTAACCTCTGAAGCAGACAGTATTGTGGGAGCTACAAAAAACCGCGACACTATTCGTGATTTATATAAAAATGGTGAACTGTCTGGCTGGCTCATTATCCATAATGGAATGGATAGGCTGGAAGAAATGGTCAATCAGTATTATGCTTTGATGTATATGATCAGCTATATAGCTATCCTGTTTTTATGGGGCGGATATACGGTGTGGTTATATCTAAATGTAATTCGACCATTTTACAAGATGCGAGAATTTGCAAGCGCTGTTGCAGCAGGAGATCTAGATAAGCCCCTTGAAATGGATAGGAAGAATGTGTTCGGTGCATTCACTGAAAGCTTTGATATAATGCGTGACGAACTAGCCATTGCCCGCGAAAGAGAGTATCAGGCAAATGTTAGTAAAAGACAGCTGATTGCCCAGCTATCTCATGATATCAAAACACCTGTTGCATCAATAAAAGCTATGTCAGAGGTTCTTGAAGCTAAGTCCCAGCAGTCAGCAGACGAATTTACACAGACAAAGGTTAAGTCCATAGAAGCAAAAGCAGATCAGATCGATGCGCTTGTAAGCAATCTCTTTGCTTCTACCTTAAAGGAACTTGAACAGCTTGAGGTAAATGCAATCGAGACAGAAAGTTCTGTAATAAAAACTCTTATTGAAAATGCAGATTATTTATCAAAGGTTAATTATGTTGAAATCCCAAGCTGTCTCCTCTTAATGGACAAGCTCCGTGCTGGACAGATCTTCACAAATATAATCTACAATTCATATAAATATGCGAATACAGAAATCAACTTATCAATTCATATGGATGAGGAATACTTCTATGTAAGTTTAGGAGATAAGGGTGGAGGAGTTTCAGAAGATGATCTTCCACACATCATGGATATGTATTACCGTGGATCAAACACTGAGGGTATCGAAGGTTCTGGACTAGGACTTAACATTACACGTAATCTTATACAGGATATGAATGGTATTATCATTTGCAAAAATGCGGATGGAGGATTTAAAGTTACTATTGGATTTAGACTTGCCTGAAGTTCGGCCTCACGATCAGTTCGTGAGGCTTTTTCTTAATTTTCCAACTTAATATAAAATTAATGTTGCTATAAAGACGCTTAATATTTATCTTGCTATACTCGGTGCATAAGATGACAAAGATTCAGTTAATAACGAATCAGAATAAAGAAGAGGAGATAAGTATTATGAAAAAGGTCGGAATAGTTTTAGTTTCAACAGTATTTCTTGTTGGTTCAGTTTTAGGACAGAAGCAGGTTATGTCCATGAGTGATGTATATGCATCAAGCACAGATGCAGAGGTTGTTACAACCTATGTTCCTGAGGGAAGTGCGAAAAAGACAGTTTCTTATTATGCTACACCAAGACTTGTTGTAACAGGAAGAGATATTAAGGGTAAAGATGTTAAGGCTGGTGATGAGTTCGAAATGGTACTCCACCTTAAGAATGAGTCGACGAGCACAAAGCTTCGTAACATCAGCATTAAGCTTTCAAATGAAGAAAATCAGATTATTACAACTTCCGGTTCAGATTCCATTTACATCGACAGTATGGACAAAGAGGAAGAGTGTGATGTTACAGTAAAGATGAAGGCGAGAGAAGATCTTGAGCAGAAGAACTATACTGTAAATGTTGAGTATAATTATGAAGATAATTCAAAGAATTCCTTTGAGGGTTCCGCAGCAGTAACAGTTCCAGTGCTTCAGGAAGCAAGACTTGGAATCTCTGAGGTAAAACTTACAAAGACAGAGCTTTCTGTTGATGGAAAGACAAGTCTTTCATTTAAGCTTAATAACATGGGACTTGATACACTTAGAAATGTAACTGTTGAGTTCAGTGGTGATACAATACAGGAGATTTCCTACTATGCAGGTACTATTGAGTCTGGTGCAAGCAGCACAGTTGATATGACAGTCACACCTGATAAGGTTGGTATCGATGATATAGATATTAAAGTAACATTTGAAGATGCATCTGGTAACGAAAGCACTTATAAAGATTCAGTTGCACTTGTTGTAAATGAGGCAGAAGATGAGGTGGCTGAAGTTGAAGATACACCAGCTGTAAGTCCAGCAGTTCTTGGCGGCAGCGCAGTAGCTATCATCGCTCTTATTGCTCTCGTTGCAGGAATCGTTAAGAAAGTAAGCCAGAAAAAATATGAGTAATTAAGGAAAGATTATGGAAGATAAGAAATCAATTATAAAAACTGAAAAGCTTTGTAAGTCATTTTCTGTTGGTGGTGTTCAGCATCACATAATCAAGAATATGGATCTTGATATCTATGATGGTGATTTTACAGTAATCATGGGTTCATCAGGAGCTGGTAAATCAACACTTATGTATGCCCTCTCTGGAATGGATAGAGCCAGCCTTGGAAAGATTCTTTTTTGCGATAAGGATATCACAAAGTTTTCTAGTGATCAGCTTGCTATCTTTAGAAGAAGACATTGCGGTTTCGTATTCCAGCAGATTCATCTTATCGGAACCATGAGTATCCTTGATAATGTCCTCGCAGCAGGACTTCTCACAGGACAGAACAAGAGAGAACTTACAAAGAAATCAAAGGAGCTTCTTGTGAAGGTTGGTATTGAAGAGAAGCTTTGGAATAAATTCCCAAACCAGCTTTCAGGTGGTGAGGCACAGCGTGTTGGTATCATCAGAGCCCTTATAAATACACCAGACATGGTATTTGCAGATGAGCCAACTGGAGCGCTTAACAGTGCCAGCAGTGATGCGGTACTGGACATACTTACAGAGTTCAATCGAGGCGGACAGAGTATCGTCATGGTAACCCATGACATGAAGTCAGCTCGTCGAGGAAACCGAATCATTTACCTTAAGGATGGTGCTATCTGCGGTGAATGTCACCTTGGACAGTACGTTTCCGGTGATCCAGAACGTCACGCAAAGCTCCGCTCCTTCCTGGGCGAAATGGGTTGGTAAAGGCCAAGATTTACGAAGTAAATCTTGTTGGAGCAATATTTTTAAGAACATAAGACTCACAATATGTATATTCATATGTGAGTCTGTAGAGGAACAAATAATGTTAGGAAAATTATTAAAGTCGAATTTTAAGAATGATTTCTCGCATATGATAACATTTTTCCTCATCATGGTCTTGGCAGTATTCATGCTGCATACAGGTCTGGCAATCCTCCTTGGCTACAGCACCCTACATAAGGAAAAGCAGGAGCAGTACAACTTTGCAGACCTTATGGTGCACAGCATACTTCGGCCAGAGGAAAACCAGAAGATCGAGGAGATTATATCAAATGCGGATTATATAGAATCTTATGAGAAACTATATCCGATTCAAAAACGATTCTCTATCACAAAAAATGGAGCTGATGAAGATTCTAAGGATATATATGACACGTCTTCAAATGCTATGAACCTTCTGCCTTATGGCGAGTGGGGTGAGATGGAAGCACCACATTTCGTTGAGCTATCAGAAGAAGAATACGATAATCCAATCTATATATCATATTATTATAATGCCAATCTCTTTAAGGCTAAGCTAGGAGACAGCATTGATCTAAAGGTGGGAGATAAGTATTACACATTTCAGGTGGCTGGTTTCTTTGAAAGCCTTATCTCAAGTGAGATGGGAGTCGGCTATGTGTCTCCGTCGCTTTATTATGAATGGAAAAATACAAACGCTGACAGCTTGGCAGAAATGAGTAAAGAAGATGGCGTTGACTCAGATGAACCTCAGTTTTCAAGAGTAATGTTTGTCATAAAGCTGGCTGATGGAGTAGATGCAAATGAAGCATCCGGACAGATCACTAAAGCGTTTATTGATCATGATATACCAGCAAATGCACAGTCAGTAGATAATACGATAAATGATTTTACTTATATGCAGAATATGCTGGCAGCTTTTATAGCAGCATTTGCAATCATTATTACAGTGATCTCAATGATCATTATATATTTCAGAATATCTAACTCTATTGAGCAGAATATAGTTAACATCGGAGCACTTAAGGCACTTGGTTATACATCGAGACAGATAAGACTTGGAATGGTGCTTGAATTTGCGCTTACCACAACCATTTCTCTTATTTGCGGTGTTGTAGCCTCCTATATGGTTATTCCTGTATTCGAGGTAAAGCTTAGAAGCTTTAGCGGTGTAGCCTGGAATCATCCATTCGATATAGTGTCGTTTATTATAACATTTGTCATTATCATTGGTACGGTTGTTGTTGTAGCTACGGCAAGTACCAGAATGATATCAAAGCTTGATCCGGTTATTGCTCTCAGATTTGGAGTGAGTGATCACAGCTTTAAGAAAAACCGTGCACCTATTGAAAAGACCAATGGTCCCCTTGTGTGGATCATGGCTCTTAAGTCAGTGCTGGGTAACGCGAAGCAGAACGCTATTCTATTTGTCGTAATGCTGTTTATAGGAGCAGTATCTACACTGGCTGCATTTCTTTCATATAACTGTGTATACGATGCATCGCATCTTGCGAGAATGCTGAATCTGGTACTGGCGGATGTGGATCTGTACTTTGAAAAACCGGATAATCAGATCGCAGAGATTGCTGAAATGCCAGAGGTTGAAAGCGTATATTGGATCAATTATACAGAAATGACAGTAGAAGGTTATACTGTTTCGACGGCGGTGACTGACGACTGGTCAGATGTGGCAGAGGTAAATATCTACGAGGGTAGAAGTCCAAAGTACGATAACGAGGTTGCGATAGGTGGTAATCTGGCTGATACAATAGGCGCTTCCATAGGCGATGAGATAAGAATATCCTATGGCCAGAAGGATTATAAATATCTGGTGACAGGTTTCGAACAGGCAGCCGGTAATTACGGCATGGATATATCGCTAACTGCTGAAGGCGCTGAACATCTGGATTTTAAATCTGAAAAGACCAATATTGGAGTGTTTGTTAAGGGACATTCGCTGGAGAATTCTATAAGAGTTGTTGATAAGGTTGAGGAGATGTATGGAGATAAGCTCAGTTCTTATGGAAATACTATTGAGACCCTTATGAATGGAGATAATGTGGTAATTCAGGTTGCTGCTATTATGGTTTTTGCTATGGTGCTTATATCCGTAGTGGTTATTATTCTTTCTATGAATCTCCTGGTTAAGACAATGATCATCAAGAAGCAGCGTGAGATAGGTATCAAGAAGGCGCTTGGTTTTTCAAGCAACCAGCTTAGAATAGAGCTTGTGCTTTCTATGCTTCCACAGATAGGTATCGGAGCTGCTGCTGGAGCAGTGGTTGGATGCCTGACCTCTAATAAGATTCTTGCGGTACTTCTTTCAACCATGGGAATCATGAGATCAAATATGGAAATCTTCCCTTGGATGGGATTTTTATCAATAGTATTTGCACTTGTAGTCTCATTTATTATAATATGGTTATTATCAGGAAGGATTAAGCGAATATCTGCTTACTCCCTTATCACTGAATAACTATAGTGTAATAAAGGGGTACAATATGTTAGATATACTTATAGTTGAAGATAATAAAGAAATAGGTGGGCTGCTAGAGACTTTTCTCCGCAAGGAGAACTACGTAGTGTCTATTGCAGATAGCGGAGAAAAGGCTATGCGGCTCTTTGAGATGTACGGAGCGAAGCTTGTCATCCTGGATCTGATGTTACCAGGAGTTGACGGCTTCGCTGTTTGCTCTAAAATCAGAGAAACCTCAAATGCTCATATCCTTATTGCCAGTGCAAAGACTGAGAAGGAGGATAAGCTTAAAGGTCTGAATCTTGGAGCAGATGATTATATAGAAAAGCCATATGATATCGATATTCTTATTGCAAAGATAAATGGCATATTTAAACGTAAGTTTGCTCAAGATATCATGACAGAAGGAAATCTTACGTTGAACTCTGTTACAGAAAGCCTTCAGGTAGATGGCACAGATGTGGTGGTAACTTCTAAGGAGTTTGAACTACTGAAGCTTCTTATTGAGAATAAGGGAGTTACTCTTAAGAAAGAATATCTGTTTAGTACCATTTGGGGAAGTGACAGCGAGTCAGAGCTTCAGACGCTTACGGTTCATATCAAAACTCTTCGTGATAAGATCGAAGAGGATCCAAAGAAGCCTAAGCATATAATTACAGTATGGGGAGTGGGATACCGCTTTGAATAGATTTAAGAAGGCTGCTACTTTAATCGTAATAGCAGAGGTTCTGATCATTATAGCTCTTAATGTTTTCTATCTGACTAATATCCGTGTCACTGGAAGATACTATAGAGTTGAAGCTGAAAGAATCGTTCGTGTTCTGGAAGCGGATGAAGCTTTTAGGAAAAACCCTGATAGTATAGATCTTGAGAAATACAAAACAATTATCAGAGTGAGCGTATATGATCCGTCAGAACTCTGCAACAATGATTACGTAGTTGAGGAAGTTGAAGGAACACTTTATAGAATTGAATATAGAGTATTAGAGGATAGAAGTACCTTCATATTGATGAATGTAGGTATGGCCTCAGCGCTTCTTCTTACTGTTGGCGTTCTGCTTTATATTGGCTACAAGGTAATAAAGCCATTTGATAAAATGTCATCTCTTACAGAACAGCTGGCGAAGGGGAATCTGTCTACTCCTATAAAGGAAGAGAAAAGCCGTTTCTTTGGCAAGTTCCTTTGGGGAATGGATATGCTCAGGGAGAATCTTGAAGACAGCAAGATGAAGAATCTGGAGTATCAGAAAGAAAAGAAGACTATGCTTCTTTCTCTGTCTCATGATATCAAGACACCACTATCTGCAATTCAGCTTTATTCAAAGGCACTTTCAGAGGGGCTCTATGATACAGAAGAGAAAAAGCAGGAAGCGCTTGCTGGTATACAGTCAAAGACAGATGAGATCCGCGGATATGTGGATGAGATATACAAGCTCTCCAGAGAGGACTTCATGGAACTGGAAGTAAAGCTAGGCGAAGTCTATATGAAGGATGTAATGGATGGCGTTGTGGCATATTATAAGGATAAGCTGAGCGTACTCCATACTGAGTTTGAGGTTGAAGAGTTCGATAACGCGCTTCTTAGTGCGGATAAGGACAGACTTATCGAATCACTTCAGAATCTGATGGAAAATGCTATCAAATATGGTGATGGTCGAAAGATTAGTATCTCTTTCAGTGAGGAAGAAGACTGTAAGCTTATTACGGTTTCCAATACAGGCTGTACTCTGGAGGATAGCGAGATTAATAATATCTTCGACTCTTTCTATCGTGGAAGTAACACAACAAATATTCAGGGAAATGGTCTGGGTCTCTACATAGTAAAGCAGCTCATGACCAAGATGGATGGCGATGTCTTTGCTTCCAAAGAGGATGAAAACTTCAACGTAACCCTTGTAGTACGTAAAGTTTAAAAACGTGGCTTTGCCACGTTTTTTATTTTATAAAATCGATTTAATGATTGTTTAATAATTTGTCCTGTATACTCCGAATCAAGGTACCGAACTATACAAAAAAATTAGTTTAGAAATTTACAGGAAAGGAAAAGAAAGTATGTTTTTTAAAATTCTAAAAAAGGATTTGAAGAGAAGCAAGACTATGAATATAATCCTCTTTCTCTTTGTAATCCTGGCAACGGTTTTTGTAGCAAGTGGACTGAATAATCTGGTGTCAGTCGTAAATGGAATGAACTACTTCCTTGACGAAGCGTGTGGTGATAAAAATGATGATTTCCTCGTTATTGAAGGAGAGTTAAACGATGAGTCAAGAAACGTTCTAGACAAAGCAAAGTCAGTAAAGTCGTATGATGCAGACTTACTTTATGGTTACAGTGATACTGTAAAAAATGAATCTGGAAAGAAGCTTGATTGGCAAGGATTAATCATGATTGGATCTCCAGAAAAGAATTATATAAAACTCTATGATAAAGATAATAGTGTTATTGAAAAGGTTGAGAAGGGTCATATATATGTATCAAGCAAGTTCTTTAACAGATTTGATGTAGAACCTGGAGAAAAGATTACTCTGAAGCTTGGAAATAAAGATAAAACTTATGTAATTGATGGTGGACTTAAGGATGCGATATTCGGAGCGAGTATGGTTAGTGGATATAGATTCCTTATGAATGATGCAGATGCAAATGAGTATTTTGATCAAAAAGATGCAGATAATGCGCTGATGGAAATCTGTTATATCGAATCTGATGATGTTTCAAATATTAAGAATGAGATAATTGATCTTGATTGCTCTTATCAGGAATTTCCTGCTTCTATGATGGTAGTGTCAAGAATAGTTGAACTCCTTCTTGCATTTATCGTAGTAATCCTCAGTGTATGTCTTATCATTGTATCCTTTGTAATCCTCCGATTCTCCATCGGTTTCACAATTCAGGATGATTTCCGTGAGATTGGTGTTATGAAGGCAATTGGTATCAGAAATTTTAAAATCAGAACCCTTTATATGGTTAAGTATTTTGCTCTTGCAGTAGTTGGTGCGGTAGTTGGTCTTGGAATTAGCTATCCATTTGGGAATCTTCTTATTAAAAGCGTTTCAGATGGAATGCTGCTTGGTAATTCTTACGGAAATATGATCAATATATTTGGTGCGGTTCTGGTATTCACAGTTATCGTATGGCTCGCATTTGTTTCAACTGGAAGAGTTAAGAAGATGACACCAGTAGATGCTATAAGAAGTGGTGAGACAGGAGAAAGATTCAGAAAGAAGAGAGGACTCCGTATCAGTAGAGTGCATGCAAAGAACCATTCATACCTCTCATGGAATGATATAGTAAGCAGTCCAAAGAGATATATAAATATCATCGTATCCTTTGGAGTATGCACACTGTTTCTTCTGGTTCTAGCAAACTTTACAGCAACCTTAGATAGTCCGGCGTTTATTGATACATTTAGCTTAAAAGCTGATCTCTATATGGATAAAGAAGATATAAGTACTGTTGATATCCAGAAGCTGATTGATAAGTATCCGGAGCTTGAAAGTACAGATATTTTAGATAAAAAAGTTGTTTCGGCTCAGTACTATGCTCAGTTTGAAAATGGAAAGGAAATATATAAGGACTATCTAAAGCTGGTTCAGGAAAAGCTGGAAGAAGAAGGAATGCCAGCAAAGGTTTATGATGATGTTCTATATAGATATGACTTTACATTTAATGGAAATAAA